>JAABUW010000094.1_pt1 | contig 183172 bp, 109 predicted proteins | sample 5560081 | NCBI WGS metagenome assembly JAABUW01 (sample SAMN10711882, study PRJNA513363) | rock metagenome | isolation source: Antarctica rocks | place: Antarctica: Victoria Land, Knobhead sud
TGCGCACTCATGGCTACTGCTGCCCCCATAGATATGCGCACTCATGGCTGCTGCTGCCCCCATAGATATGCGCACTCATGGCTACTGCTGCCCCCATAGATATGCGCACTCATGGCTACTACTGCTGCTGCTGCCCCCATAGATATGGGCACTCATGGCTACTGCTGCCCCCATAGATATGCGCACTCATGGCGCGCACTTATGGCTACTGCTGCCCCCATAGATATGCGCACTCATGGCGCGCACTCATGGCTACTACTGCCCCCATAGATACGCGTACTCATGGAATAAACGCTCGGACCTAATAATTATTCAAGTTAATATTAAAATTAAGACTATTATCAGCCTAAAGTTAGATATAACCGAAAGTTTTATTAAAGATATAGTTTAATTCGTTTATTTTAAAATTAAGGGGACGCTTAAATAATAGTTTAATTTTAAATCTAAAACTAACCCTTTTTAAATATTTACTAATACGTTTTAATATTAGCTTTTTCCGTTAAACTTAATATTTTATTCTAAAGAATATTTCGATTTAAAATTAATTAAAAGGTAAAGAGTAAAGAATAATAGTAAATATTAATTATAATAATTATTGTAATAATCGTCTCTCTATAGTATAATCTATAATATATCTTATTATTAATCTATAATGGGGGCAGTAGTAGTTATGAGTACGTATATCTATAGGGGCAGTAGCAGCCATGAGTGCGTATATCTATAGGGGCAGTAGTAGCCATGAGTACGCATATCTATGGGGGCAGTAGTAGCCATAAGTGCGTATATCTATGGGGGCAGCAGCAGCCATGAGTGCGCGTATCTATGGGGGCAGCAGTAGCCATGAGTGCGCATATCTATGGGGGCAGCAGTAGCCATAAGTGCGCATATCTATGGGGGCAGTAGTAGCCATAAGTGCGCGCCATGAGTGCGCATATCTATGGGGGCAGCAGTAGCCATGAGTGCCCATATCTATGGGGGCAGCAGCAGCAGTAGTAGCCATGAGTGCGCATATCTATGGGGGTAGTAGTAGCCATGAGTGCGCGCCATGAGTGCGTATATCTATGGGGGCAGCAGCAGCCATGAGTGCGCATATCTATGGGGGCAGTAGTAGCCATGAGTGCGTATATCTATGGGGGCAGCAGCGTTATTAGAATGATTATTAGAAATCCGCCTTGGCGCAGTGGGGATCCCCAAGGGATCCCCACCCCACCCTACCCTAGCTTGGAGTGGGGATCGAACCGCGATCCCTACCCTACGCCCTACCCCACCCCACCCCACGCTAGTATTCCCTCTGGGGATCCCCACGCCAATCCGAAGCGTAGATAAGCCTATTTATATAAATTTTAATTAAGATTATAATTATAATAATTATACTAATAATTAATCTCTAGCCGTTAGAAATATAGAAGAAATATTTAGATTTATATTAATAATATAGTTTTATAATCGATACCTAAAACTTAACTCGGAAAAAGAGTAATTATATAAAAATCGGTTCGGAGGTAGATAAATATAATAAAAATAATAAATAATTTAAATTTAATCTACCTAGTTATTCGATTAAAATAAAAGAAAATATTCGTAATAATTAATAACCTACGAGCCTAGCTTCTTAGTTAGGATTAAAAAAAAAATTATAAAATTTAAATAAATAAAAATATTATTTTCTAGTACGAATTAAAATCTTTTTACTATAAGTTATCTTTTAAAATCTTATTATATCGAGTATATTCCTAAAGTTAATTAATTATATATTTATTATTAAAGATCTCTAAAGGATCTCTACCCTACCTTATTTTAATTTAGAGTAAAGATCGAACCGCGATCTCTACTCTACGCCCTATCTTATTTTATTTTATATTAATATTCTCTTTAAGGATCCCTATATCAATCCGAAGCGTAAAACGGGATTAATATCTAAAGATTTATTAAACTAATAACTAAATTCATTAAATCATAATTTAATTATAATATAAAAGTAGATTAAAATAAAAGATAAAAAGCGAAAATTAGGGTAGGGCCAGCTACTATTTAAATAAAAACTAATATACGGAGTATTTACTTATTTCTTATCCCGACTATATTAAGATAAAAATAGGGAAACTAGGTTAAATTTAAATTAAATTTAAAATAGGTTAAACTAAGTTAAAGTAAATAAAATTATATTATAATAATAACCCCCTCTTTAAAATCGAGCTCCTATAAGATAAATAATTAATTAATTCGATTAATTAAATTTCGTAACCTTAAATCTTATTTAAGGTTACGAAATAATTAAGATAAAAGCGCGTCGAAGTATTCGAATTATTAATAATAATAAATAAAGGATAGAACGGGGAATAAACGGCGGTATATAAATAAAACTAAATATTAATATTATTATTTATAAATAATAACGGCGGGGCTAGGCTATAAGGTACTATTTATTTATATAATAATATAAAATATCGGTCGAAGCCGATACGGAATAATAACCGAGGGGATAATAACGAATAAGGAATAAACTATAATATAAATAAAAATTAACTTCTTAAAAATCGGATTAGAATAAAAATAATAGAGGTTCTTTATACTAATATCTCTAAATAATATATAGTAATTCGTAGGGGCTAGCGGCGCTAGGATTCGAGATATAATATTTATTAATAAACTATTAATAACGGGTAAAGTAATAAAAGGGTTTTTATATAATAATATAATCTTCTTAATTAATATAGTATTTTAATAAGGGTAGACTATAACGGCGATTATATTTAGAATTTAAAATACCGTTAATATACTACTCTCGTTAATTATCTTCGGTAATTATAGGTTCTCGGATAAACTAAATTTATTTAAGTAAAGAGTTATTAATTATTAATTATAATAAACTAACGTAGAAGACGGGGTAAACTTTTATTAAATATTAAAAATCTAACTAAATTATAAAAGAATTATCGAAAACTTTAGAGACTCGGAAGGGGCCGATATTATAATCGTCGAGTTTAATTAAAAAGTATATAATATTTAGATTCTTAATATTTAGTTATATTTAATCGTTTATTAAATATATTAAATATAGGCGCCTTCGTTAATTAACCGAGGATTTAAAGATAACTTAAGCGATAAATATTTTATCGCGGAGGTAGTCGTTTAAGATTTTTATTTATATTATAAATTTATCGGTAGTAATTAAATAAATACGGGTTTAAACGGTAAAATCTTAAAATAAAGACTCGATAAACTCGAAACCGATATATAAATATTAATTATAATTAGTTAAAAAAGGCGAGGCTAGAGTATTAGAAGAATCGGTATTATTACTAGAAAACTCCGCTCTAGGGAGTTATTTCACTTAATTATCCTATATATAATTAATATATATACGGAGGTAGTATTTTATTATAATATTAAACTACTCGGTTTAATTATCCGTCTAAGAATAGTATTTAATAAATATATATTAATCGATTTTAAAGCGCTTATATAAAGCCTCCTAAAACTCCGATATAAACTAAGATCCTCGATTTAAAATAAAGATATCTAGTAGTTTATAAAGTTTTTATATATTTTAATAGAAAGCGTCGTAGGCTTCGTTTACTTCTATCGATATAATTAATATTAAATACCGTATCTTAATTAAGCGGTCTACGAAAACTAGGATATATTAATAAATAATTCTTATAAAGGTATAAGACGGTAGGGGATTTATATAATCTATCGAGATATCTCTTTAACGTCGTTATAAAGGCGGTAATAAACGTAGTTATTTTTAAATATACTAGCGGGAAGACTTAATTCTTCGGTATATATAATAATTCCTAATAAATTACTAGATAGTAGTATAAACATTAGGTTATTAATAGGCCCGATTAATTAATTCGTAATATTTAATACGATTTAGATAATTACCCGCGATATTATTATAAACTAGTTAAATAGATTAGACGAAGGTATAATTTATTAAAATTCGGAATATATCTCTTTCCTCGGAAGTAGAGAACTTTATCCTTATCTTCATATTTAGCGAGGGGAATTCCGTTATAATAACGTATTTTAAAATATAATATTTCTAGTACTTTAAAAGCGAATCGATCGGCTTAGCTAGTTATATCCTATAATTAATAAATCGGGGTATTATATAAATCTTCGTTTAAATCGATAAATTAATCTCTATCGAGTTTAGGTTTATAAAATATAAACGAGGTCTATAATTCCGGATTAATATCTATATCGAGATCTATATATCGGTAAAGCGGGAGCCCGTATAAAAAGAGTCGTGGTATCAAATCCGCTCAGGGCGCTTAGGGCGTATATTTTATAATTTTAGAACTAAAAATTAGAAATAATATTGAAAAAAAATAAAAAAAAATAGAATACGCTAAAAACCCTAAAAATAGTAACTTCGGATTTAAGATTTTAAATCCGTGATTTTCTACTAGCGCCGGGTAGCTCGCTAAGGCTATATAGAGCGCTATAACTATACTAATTTAATTTCGATTTTAAATTACGTTAATTTATAAAAATTATATATACGTGTAATACCCCCTAAGCTAGCGCGGTATTATAGACTATATAATTTACTTATTACTATATATATCTAATTATCTACCGGTACTACTTAGACTAGCTTATTCCGATTTATTCAAAATTATTCAAAATAAATCGAGGTATTAAATGCGTATTTAGTAACTTTAGACGAAAGTAGGTATTAAATCGATCTTTAGGGCTAGTACATGAGCTAAATAGATCTAAATACCTTTTCCGCCTTTTTTAATAAAATACGGGCTCACCGCTTTACTAATATAATAATTATATAAATTAATATAAAGTATAATTAAAAAGGCTAGATAAAAATCTTTTAATCCGTTATTAAAATAATTAAAGTAACTAGGATTAAAACTAAAGTCGTTATATTTAGTAATATACTATAAATATAGTCTTTAAAGACTTCTAGGGTTAGGTTTTTTCTTTTTAATACTATATAATATTAATATTAATATTTAGAGTCTAACTTATCCCCCTCTTTAAGGAGATCTCTTAACCGACGCGTTAATATATTAAATTTACTACTTTCTTTACTAGGCCGGTAGGTAATTTTATAATTAAAATAAAATAAAAACTCGCTTTACCTCGCTTAACGGCGAGATAATATTTTAGATAAAATAAAATATTTAAGAGTCTTATAATCCGATATATTTTTTTTAAATAAAGAGAGTAGATCCCTCTAGTTTAAAATACTATTCCTCGAATACACGGACAATTACTATAAGCTCTTTATTATAGATTTTATAATTATACTCGATAGGGTTATACTTCTTTAAAAAATGAATAATAGGACGAAGAACGTTTTAATCGTTATACTAGGATAGGACCCCCTTAGATATATAATTAAAAGTATTTATTTCTACTATAATTTTACGGTTAAGGTCGAAATAAATTAGAATAATATCGGAGGTAAAAGCCTTCTTTAAGGTATTAAAAGCTATTTAATATTAAATACTCTACTCGAAGATAGTACCTTTCTTAATTAAGGCTATAAATAATATAACGAGTTTATTAAATTTATAAATAAAACGTCGATAAAAGTTAACGAATCCTAGGAAACTTTAAATATCCTTAATATTAACTAATTATAATTAATTTAGGATAATATCGATTTTCTTTAAATTTATTCTAATCTCTTTAATAATAATAATTAATCCTAGGTACGTAATTTCTTTAATATAAAAATTATATTTAATAATATTTATTTAGAGCCCCGCTTTACGGAGCTTCTAAAGAATATATTTAATATAAATTTTATACTTTTCCTTAATATCGCTATAAATTAAAATATCGTCGAGGTATATAGTATAAGTCTTATCGAGAAATTTACGAAAAGTATTATTAATATAATATTAGAACGAGGTAGGGTTATTATATAATCCAAATAATATAATAAAATATTCGAATAGGCCGAATCGGGTACGGAATATTATAAGTTCTTTATCGCTCTCCTTAATACGGAGGCGATTAAAAGTAGATATAATATCTAATTTAAAAAATACCTTAATACGATTTAATCGATTTAAGGTTTCTAAAATTAGGGGTAAAGAGTATTTATTCTTTATAATAATAATATTAAACTCTTAGTAATTAACGTAGAAATATAGGCCTCTATTAAGTTTCTTTACGAATAAAATAAAAAACGCGGTATAAAATCGATTAACTCGAATAAAATCTTCACTAAAATTTTTATCTAGGTAACGGCGGAGTTCTAGAATCTAATTATAATTTATATTATATAAACTAAATAACGGAGATTATAACCCTTCTTTAAATTTAATAATATAATTATATAATTAATACGGGGGTAAGGTATTAATATCTTTTCTCGAAAAAATATTTAAAAACTTATAATACCGCGTAGGTAAAATCGTAATTAGGTTAATATTCTTATTATTTTAATAAAATTAAAGCTCTTCTTAAATAATAACGGCGGCGAGGTAGAACTCCTTATTTATTTTAAATATAACTCGGTTCTAGGCTTAATTATAAATATTTAATTTAAGATTTTAATTAAGGCGGGGTTTAAATTTATAATATCTAGATTCTTAATAAAATTAAATATTTAAAGTCGAGATTTCTTTTAAAATACTTAAAAATTAATCGATTTCTATAAATAATAAATTAAACGCGGTTTACTTATTAGATTTAACGAGCCGGGTAAATAATCGAGGTTTTATCTCGTATATATTAAAAGTAACTAGGTACTAGGTTCGTTATTCTTAATACTAAAATTTAAAACGAAGCGAGGCTAGGCTACGATATTTAATTTTAAATATCTTTTCTTATTTAACGGTAGTAACGATATAGCTACATTCGTTATTATAGTTAGTTCTTATAGGAATAAATAATTAAAACTAGAGCGGGGAAGACTCCTTTTAAGTTTAAATTTATTATTAATAAATTTAGAATTAGGGTAACTCCTTTTAAATCCTAGATTACTCTATATAAATATTAAACTAAATTAAAGATTAAGTTTATTTTTAATAAATTTAGGACTAGGTTAACTTTTCTTAAATCGAGATTTACTTTTTATAAACCTAGGACTAAATATACTATTAATAAACCTAAAACTAAAGTAACTTCTCTCGAGTCGGAATTAGTTATTTAATAAAAACGTTATTATTTATAAATAATAACGGCTCTTTATATACTAGTAACTCCTTTTAAATCGGGGTTTACTCTACGCGGGTATTAAATAAAACTAAGAATTTAAATTCTTAAATCTAGAAACTTTTTTAAGGTATTAAAAAGAACTTATCTTCCGCGAAGACTTTTATAAAACTAGAGGTATAGTTTCTTAAATAGAAATATAAAGCGAAGATTAAAGAATTATTAAAGAAATCGGTAGTAACTTTATAATAATAAAGGTATAATAGGCCGATTACGACGGGGTATTAACTAAACTTAATAACGAAAAAGATTATTCGTTCCTAATAATTATAAATATTTAAAATCGTTTCTACGATATAAATAATACGTTCTATAACGGTAGGTATATTATTAAAGGGTCGGATAATATAAAAATAATAAAGAAGGTAAAGAGGTAGACGATGAATATATATAAAATTATAATTGATAAAAAGATAACCGGATATACTAGTATTAATTAAGGCTTTAATTTAAATTCGGGACTAACTATTCCATAGTTAATAAGAAATAATTATATATTTATTACGAAAAGTAAGGTCGGTTTTAAAAAGTTATATAATAAATTATAACGAAAGTTTAATTAATAACGAAGGTAAATTAAACGATATAGCCGATAAATAAAAAAGTATATATAGGGTTCTAAATACTTATAATCCTAATATACGACTTTATATTAAGATTATTTTTTTCCCGCGTTTAGGGTAACTCCTCCTATAATATTCTCGTCGTCGTTAATAATAGTTATAATACTAGATTAAAGGCTAGCTAGTTTAATAGAATAAACTCTTATATTATACCTAGGCGATTTATAATAAAAGTAAAGTCTTTATTTCTTATAAATAACTTTAATAACCGGGGTTCTCGTTAATTTATCTTTAATAATAATTTAGGTCGAATTAAGATTTATTAACTCCCTAAATAAAATAATAAAAGTTAATCTAGTAACGGGGATAAAAGTACTCGTTATATTAAAACGAGTTATAGAGGTAGAAGTTAATAAAGGTATAATAAACCTCTTTAAGATTTATTCTAATTTAATAAGAATAGTACTCTAGCGAGGTAGATAGTATTTAATCTATTAAAGTTCTTAATCGATTTCGGAGTATATATAAACGTATTTATCGAAAGTATATAATCGTTAATTATTAACTTTCCTTTAAGAGATAAAGGCTTATTAAATAGTATAATTAATATTATATTTTATAGCGTTAATTAAGAATTCGTTCTTTATTCGAGAATATTCTTTCTTTTAAAAAACGAGGTTAAAATATTTATTAAAAAGTATAGAGCCTTATTTAAATTCCTAAATATAATTCCGAGTATCTTTTTAATTAAACGGGTTATTATATATTTCTCGTAGTTTCTTTTATTAATTAATAAAGCTATTTAAAGTATAGAGACCCTTTTTTCGGTAATAATTTATTAAATTAAAGGCCTTTTTACCGATAGTTAATTTAAATTTTATATAAATAATCTTATTATTATCGATAAGGTAATGGTTATAATTTATATATATCTATTATATTAATATTTATTTTTAAATATCTAATTTATCCTAGTCCCCTTTATATTCCGAGATATTTAGAAATTTTTCGGATCTAGGAGGTATTCGAGATCGCGAGGGGGTAAATTATTAAGTATTTAAAAAAAAAGACGAGCGTAGGCCTATAATAATAATATTATTAAAAATATTTTTATCGAATACTTAGGGCGGGGGCTAAAATATAGTTTAAATTATAATAAATATAACCTAAATTATTACCTTAACGATAATATAAACTAGGGATTATATATCTAGCGTAGGAGGAGGAAAAAGCGTAAATAAAAATAAAGTATTTAATAAAGAATTACTCTCGACTTAAATATATAAATAATCGAAGGTATTAAAGAAACTAATAAAGTTATTCTAAACTTCGGCGAGAAATTATTATACGCGGTCTTCGGGGTTAAAGGGTTAATCCCTTATAATAATTATTTTAATACTAGAGAGTACTAGCTAGGTAGTTAATCTTTTATAATATTAAAAAACGAGATTAATATCTAGAAATTTATTAAATTAACGACTAGGTTTATTAAACTATAATTTAGTTATAATATAAAAGTAGGCTAAAATAAAAGATAAAGGACGAAAATTAGAATAAAGCTAGCTATTATCTAAATAAGAGTTAATATACGGAGTATTTATTTATTTCCTATCCTGACTATATTAAGATAGAAATAGGGAAACTAATTTAGATTTAAATTAAATCTAAAATAAATTAAGCTAGGCTAAAGTAGGTAAGACTATACTATAATAATAACTACTATTACTACTACCTTTATAGATATATATATTTATAACTACTACTACCTCTATAAATATATATATTTATAACTACTACTACTTTTATAGATATATATACTCATGACTACTACTACCTCTATAGATATACGTATTTATAACTACTACTACTCCTATAAATACGCGTTTTTATAGAATAAGCGCTTGGATTTATAATTATTCAAATTAATATTAAAATTAAAACTATTATTAGCCTAAAGTTAGATATAATCGAAAGTTTTATTAAGAATATAATTTAATTCGTTTATTTTAAAATTAAGGGGACGTTTATATAATAGTTTAATTTATTTAAAACTAACTCTTTTTAAATATTTATTAATATATTTTAATATTAGTATTTTCCCTTAAATTTATTATTTTATTCTAAAGAATATTTCGATTCAAAATTAGTTAAAAAGTAAAGAGTAAAGAATAATAATAAATATTAATTATAATAATCATTATAATAATCGTCTCTCTATAGTATAATCTATAATATATCTTATTATTAATCTATAATAGGGGTAGTAGTAATTATAAATATATATATCTATAGAGGTAGTAGTAGCTATAAATATATATATTTATAAAGGTAGTAGTAGTTATAAGTGCGCGTATTTATAGAGGTAATTATAACTATAAATATATATATCTATAAGGGTAGTAGTAGCTATATAAATATATATTTATAGAGGTAGTAGTAGTAGTAGCTATAAATATATATATCTATAAAGATAGTAGTAGCTATAAATACGTATTTTTATAGAGGTAGTAGTAGTTATAAGTATATATATTTATAGAGGTAGTAGTAGTTATAAATACGTATATCTATAGAAGTAATAGTAGTAGTAACTATAAATACGTAGATTTATAGAGGTAGTAATAGTTATAAATATATATATCTATAGAGGTAGTAGTAGTTATGAGTATAAATATTTATAAGGGTAATAATAACTATAATATATTCTTAAAGTAATTATCTTAGCGTAGTAGAGAACCCTTAATAAATTCCTACTCTACTCTATTTTAATTTAGAGTAGAGATCGCGGTTTAATCTCTATTTTATACTTTATTTTATTTTATCCTATTTTAATATTCCCTCTAGGGATCCCTACGTTAATCCGAAGCGTAATTATTATTTATTATTTACGGGGGATTTAAGGCCAGCGAGCTAGAAAAAATAGTATACTAAATATATAAAATATATAGGAATAATTATTATAGTCTTTATTTTAGTAATATAACTCCTCGTCTTTACTTTAATTTTAGCCTTAATTCTAGTCCTATAGGCGAGGTATTTATAAATAAAACTATAAATTATACTTTAACTCAGCGACTCTAAATACTCGCTTTAACCGAAATTAATATAAATAAAAAATAAATTATTACTCTTTCTAGTTTATACGATAGTTAGTTAGTTAAAAGATTTATAAATAAAGTTTATTCGCGCGGTTATAATCTAATTATATCAATCGTTCTAAAAGAGGAATATATTAATAATATACTATATAATAAAAGACTAAAGATCGTCATTTTTAAAAAAGAGGTTGAAATCCTAATTATAAATAAATAAACTCTCTATTTTAAACTAAGATTTATTAATATATTAATATAAATAAATAAGAACTTATAAGAGATACCGATAATTTATTTAGATTTTATAAATAACGTCTCTTCTTTAATTATCCTTCGGCTCCTATATATTTATAAATTCCGAAATATTAAAAAAATAATAAAACCTGGCTTAATAATAACTATAATAGAAACGCGGTATTAATTTACTCTAAAATACTAGGATTAGACTATTAAGAACTAGAAGAAAATAATCTAGACCGACGAGACGTTATTATATTTAAAAGTATATCGAGGGAAAGTTAAAATATAGTATTAAATACGGGAAAAATATACGAGAAAAATATAATTTAATATATATATAATATCGGTAGAAGAGCTTTAAAGAATTTATATTCTAGGATTATTTTTCGTACGATTATAAAGGCCTTTACTATATTTAGAAAAAAGAGACTTCGGTCAAAAAAAAGGTATTTATAATTTTTCTAACGAATTTAAATATCTAATTAGAACTAATTAAAAAGACTAAATAAGAGTTAATAAGCGAGATAAAGTATATAAATTTTAGGAATCTCGGAGGCCTAAAATCTTAATAAAAATAGACGAAAGAAAATAGGAAAATCGTATATAACGATAAAAAGAGTAGAATCGACTAGTATTAATATTAAATAGTAATTTTAACTAAAAAGTTTATTTTATTTATTTAAATATATAACCCCGGTTTTATTATTTAAGAAAATAAGGCCCCGAGCTATATATTAAAATATTAGAAATTATATTTTATAAATATTAATATACTATATATAATCTAATATAGTAATTCTTTAGATTTAAATTAAATCGAGCTTTGTTAATAATAAATAAAGAAGCGAACGACGCGAAAAAAATACCCCCGAATTAAAATACTATTAATAATAATATAAATATAATATTAAGAGTATAAGTTAATTTAGAAATAAATATAAAACTAGATTAAATATATACCTAGATATATAATTAAGGTAATCGAGTTTCGGGGCGGTAATAAATACCGGGAGGAGTAAAAAAAGAGTAAATAAAATAACGATAAACCTTATATAATAGAAGAACGTTAACGTCGGTATATAAAGATAAAAGTAGAAATTAGGGCTAGGAGTAAAGCGAGTAGCGACGCCGGTAGCGATACTAGCGGCGACGAGAGTGATAGCGATAATATTAATAGCGTAGGAGTAAACGATGTTTAGAATAAAGAGTAGAATAGACGTTTGGTGGAAAGTATATAGTATTTACTAGTAATTTACTAGTAAACGTTATATCTGAACTACCAGGCTTGCTAGGACTTTTGGCTTCAATCTCCGTATATATTCCCCGAACCCAGGCCAACACGTGACTGTTGGCTAATTTAGGTACCGCCGCTTTACTCCCCCGCTAACGACTATTTCGTCGATATACTCTTCCTTTGCTCCCTTATACTCCATTATTACTCCCCCGTGCTCCCTTTTTCCGAAAGCTGCTCTTCGTAGTTATATAGCTCCTCCACCGCCTGAAGAAGAAATTGATTAATATTATATGTATTTTATTAAGTCTCCAAAAAGCTGTGTTTACGAGATGGACGGGGACGCAAATGAACCGTTGCAAACAGGTATTACGTTAAAAGATGGTCAGGATTTGTCGGAATCAGCCGCCCTCGACTATATAATACGCTGTATCGCTAGAAGTAAGGGAAATTTGAATTTCAGTCGCCTTGCGCTTGTACATAATACCAGTAATCAATATTAGTCGCATAAGTCCCGGCAGCATCCCTTATATCTATTTCATAATCCATATTATTATGGACATCTAGTATGCTATCGCCTATCACTGTCCTGGCCTGCTAGTTCAAAAAATGTTGACCGCATTGCTAAAGCATATCCGTGATATTGAACAGGCTCCAAGATGCTACAATGTATAGAGTCCAGCCTTCATAATCTGTCCCGTTAGGGTCGGCACCGGCTTGAAAAAGGAGTCGGACTGTCTCCACAATATCCGTATCCATCCAAGAAAAGTAGGGTCCTGCAATAGCGAGATAGATGAGCGATGGGTAGCCGCCATCTATAGTCGAACGAAGTTGGTTTGGATAAGCTCCAAATCGCAGGAGAAGTTCAACAGCAGTTGCGAGCCCGAATTCCATGGCCCACGCAAGTGGGGTCCTGGCGCGCACATCAGGTATATCAATCAAAAACTCGAGCTCGTCTAATAGGAGAGAACTAAGATAGTCGGCCAACGAGCCGTAAGTTGAATCGATGTGGAGCATTACTTGTGAAGCTGTGTAAAGCCTCCGGTAGATATATGTTCTTCGAGGACATTGTTAAGCACTAGAGTGTTCTGACCCTTTACACAAAATGCAAGCATCCAATCATTGACCGTCTCAATGGGTCGACTTGACGTAAAGAATTAGTTCTTTATATCTTCGTCGATAGGCTTTTATTTACTTCCCAATCTCGTCAGTTCTTTATAGGAAGTCTCTATCTGATATGCCAAACCCCAACAAGGCAGAATACATAGCCATCGCACACTCTTGTCCTGAACCTCTCCAGCAATAGTCAGCTGCATACTTCCTATTCGTTAGGAGACGTTCTCAATTGTAGGCATTAGCTCATATGGAGAAGACCAGGCCTATAAGGGTCATGGTCCCACAAGCTGGTCATATCACAGGTTTTAAGGATCACAGCGGAAGGCTTTTTGCTTAGTCGTTAAACAATTACAAATCTCTCCATAGGTGCATATTGCTTCCATTTTGTTTCATCTTCCATCTCATCTTCCGAGATTCCATTTGCTATCATTTCTTCTTCCACAACTTCCCCGTCCATGATACCATGGATATAGCATGCCTCTAAGCATTGATACTTCCCATCTTGCCTTGGGCGAAGCAAAATCGGAACAACGGAGCCATACAGGAGGGCCACGATGTCGCCTTCCATTGCGCATTTTGATGCCCAACCTAGACGGCCTGCCTTTGTAGTACAGAAATTGCGTCCGGCATGGGTCATGCGCTCGAATTGCTGGTGAATAGTGGAGAAACTTTCTTGCACTACAGGATTGGTCAGAAGTTCCTCTGGAATTAGGTGTCCTTTGCCGACCACGCGATGATTTATGACGGCTACGTATAGAGCAACCTGAGCAAGCAACTGCTCCTTATCTGAATCCTTGCTCCGAAACTGGCTGTCGATGAGCGCCTCACACCAACCCTGCTGCTCTTTCAATATAATCTTGGACGTCTGCTGCTCTTCCGATATGATTCTGGACGAGTTGGACAGAGATACCATCTCTGTCATTTCTTTAACTGTCAGGAAGGCTTGCGCTAGACGCTCTATGTCGGACTGACCAGGCCCGGGCCAGTAGGACTCAGAAGCTATCGTTGATATCTTGTCAGCTTTCATGCCGTAAGCGATGAGTTCTGATTCCTGGATCTCTCCAATTTTGTCAGGCACTTTTGACGCAGCGTAGGGTTTGGCCAATGCTGTAGACGAAAGCAAAGGAAACCATCCGAGACTCCAGTCAGGTACCCACGATGGTAAGTCTTTGAGATCAGATTCTTCGAGGTCACCTGCCTGGATAAGATCTGGTCAGTTCATTTCACATATACACGATAAAAGAATGAAAAACCATTCCGCCATGCAGTAGAGGAGATCAACGCAGCAAAGGAACTCAAGCTTGAGGTAAAAGTATTGTAAGCGCAAGGTGATGCAGCTCACTTGCTTCAAGTAAAAGACAGAAAGCTCTAACCGGGGACCCAATGTATTCCAAGATGTGCAGTCTATTAGATTCCTGTATAACACTCGATGCAAATTCTGCGTAGACTCTTGTTGTGGAATGACCATGATTAGGCGTGAACGCTTGCTGATCATTGCTGGCCGCTATGCCTATCAAGCTATACAACCGGTCTCTAAGATCAGTGGCACTCCGATCTCGTGTTGAATGGGCAAGCTGAAGCAAACTTTGACCAGGATTTGAAGTATTGTGCTGACTAAGAATCATGAGCTGCCTTGTCGCACGGTACGACTCATGTGACAGCGGTATTAGTAGCTTTATAGTGTCATTCTTCATCAAAAGCTGCGTGAAGGAGATCAGAACCTCCAGAGTGATCCCTACATAGCTGGTGAGTATTCCAGTGTCGGGGTTGCAGACAGCCTCCTGAAATGTCCAAGACCGTGAGAACCACCGATTCTCGTACAATGCAGACAAGGACGGCAATATTTCATCCACATCCTGGGAGTTGGTAAAATCAACAACTCTCTCCACAAGATCATCATCTAGCTGAGCGTTCAGGTAAGATGTATGTGCAAGAAGCTTGATGATAAATAGTAGGCCCTTTTCGTACGGTTGAGTGTCTTTTCCAAGCCAAATCAAGACTTGAACGCTTTTGCCAAAGATTTCATGCATCAGCATTACCTGTTGACTTCGCTCTTCGTGATCCTGTTGATTGATGCAAATCTGATCGATCCAAATATATAGAGGCTCTTGCTCTGATCGTAAATGTTGCAGAGCTGCGTGTAGATTTTCTGTCACCAAAGAATAACGATCCTCAACCATCACATACGCTACAATTTGAGGAGAACCCCAGACGTAAGACAAAGCAAGATATTTGACTCCATCACCTGGGCGTGACTCATGTAGTGAACCACGAATCCGACTTCCGGGTGCTCCGGGCTCAATATATAATGTCCTGAAGTTCCTTGGGTCACTAAGAGGTTTGTAATGATATTTCTGTGGAGGTGGCTCGTCATCTTCGATTGCCAATAGATACACAGGCTCATCTTCTGGATCTTCGTTGTACACCTGCATCAACGCCATTTCCCTATGTCATGGTGTGAGATCTGGGCCCAGATGCCGCCCAGAATTCCTACAAGAATCCTGTTAGCTAGCCCCGATCTGGCCTAGCTCCTACTACCCAAGCCTTTAGCTATCTGGACCAATCAGATCGCCCGGTTTGTCCTGTTGTGGAAATTGAGCTCCACCTTTCTTTGTAAATACTAGAGGAACCCGTCAATGCCTCCTTTTCCTCTCTGTCTCTCGTCCTGTATACTATTCAGTACCTAATCTTAATAGATTCACTATCTATGGACCTCGTTCCTTGACACAGCGGAGCGATAGCGGTTTTGCAAAGACGTGAAGGCAGCGATTTGACAGCCTTCATTCACAAGGCCGTATGTAACCCTTGTCTATACTAGACGACGAATCACTACAGAACGATTAAGACGTTCGGTACATCTATATACCCAGCACGCCAAGTAACGTATCATATGACTTTGTAGCTTCGATAGTAGGCCGGTAACGGTCCGACGGCGCCAGTCCTCAATTAATCTGAACTTCCTTGGTATGGTCCTACTGGCTGACACAGTTCTTCTGGGAAATCCCAGGTATGAGGTCATGCAATAAAGTATTCCTTACCCCGGCTCAGCCCTGATATTAGCGCATGTACTAAGGATATACTAACCCGGCCGGAGAAACTTTAGACCCCGTCCGAGCTACTAGCCCTGAGAACACTACTTAAAACAGCGCCGAGACCATCTCGAATCGGGTGCCTTCTCACCTGCACACAGAGTATCCGCGTTTAATTGGCGCGATCCAAAAAACCCTTTGCGATCCTCGGAATTTGAAGATTTACATGTGATGACATCTCTGCAATATCTTCGCGTTCCAAAGATCCCGCTAGCAGGCAGATCATTTGAGCCATTAAGGGTATTATTCTGTGGTTCTGATGGGTTTAGCATTGCGTCTTTGAAAGCTTTGTACAAAACACATCAGGAAGACAGGGGATTGATAGAATCTATTGACGTGGTCTGTAGACCTGGGAAGCGGGTGGGCAGGGGATTGAAAAACGTGCGCCATGGTATTGGTTTCCAAGACCTGTACAGCGGGAGTCTCGTCTAAAAAGCACGTAGTACCAATTTCACAGACCGCGAAAAGGCTATCTTTGACTTTGCATGAACTTGATACATTTACTAAATGGCAGGTATGTTATTACAGATGTGAGGAAACATACTTCCATTCTGACGATACAATAGCCACCAAAACCCAAAGGCTTATCGATAAACTTAATCGTCGCTGTGTCGTTTGGCCTTTTTGTGCCTCCTCGTATTCTCCAGGGAGCGAAATATGGTGGCCTAAATGTTCACCCTTCATTACTGCCTGAGTATGATGGTATTTCCTCATGGTTGATTCCTACATTGAAGCTAATGGTACTAGCTTCTACGGGCCTGCTCCTCTGCATCATACTCTTTTGTCAGGCAGTAGAAGGACTGGGGTAACACTACAGACACTACATCCAAAGCATTTCGACAATGGACGAATACTGGCTCAGACGCCTCAGCCTGGATGGGAACATGGTTGCCACACTGTCGAAGCTTTATCTAGCCAATTGGGACAACAGGGTGCGGATATGCTTGTAGCTTGCATCAAGAACCGCCTCTACCTTTATGGCTCTTCTCAATCGGATGATTCGCCTCAAGCTATGGAGCTCGAGGATCCCACCCGAGAGAACGACACTCTTAGGCCACGTCATGCGCCGAAGATAACGAAGAAGGATGGTCTGATAGCTTGGACCACGATGACCGCAGCGGAAATTCTACGGAGGCACGAGATCATTGGGCCGCTTTGGAATACTGTCGGTGCCAGAAGGTTGATCTGGTCTGGAGGGTTCGAACTCGCACTACAAATTCCTGCAAGTGAGTTACCAGTCGGTCAACCCGTAGTAAGAGGTTTGGATCAATGTGTCTACATTCGAACTTGTGATGATCAAGTATTACGGGTTCATGAAATAAAGTTTGAGGGTGATGTACAGTATGAGCCGTTGAAGGCTGCTACTAAAGCTGGCATGCATGATCCTCAAGTTGGTGGTGATGGCCCGCTTTTCCAGTTTCCGATCTCCTCGGAAAGGCCCAGCTAGTCACATGGAGGGAAAAGAGTAGGCTAAAACTCTCCGAAGCATGCATATTATCCGGGCCTTAGTCAATCGCAGCGAAGAACTTATCGCGCCCCTCCCAGCATTGCCAGGCCTGAGTCTTCACGCAGCTGTTAGCCGATTCGCAACACGTTGACGACAATGACGCACCTATTTGGATGTTCTGCCCAGTCATAGAACTGTTCTTAGCCGCAGCGACAAAAGCATCCGCGCAATCCTCGATGCCAGTCTAGCTTTGAGTCAGCATGCCGTGGTGGTCTCGAGTAAAACATCTCTTCTTGCCTCTTTCTTCAGGTATGCCTTGTCTTTGGCCATTTGAATTTTATCTGGAGTGAAATTATTGCCCTATAACGATATGAGCCCAAATTCTGGCAACGATCCGCAGGACATACCCATTCTGTGAGAAGTAGCCCAGGAAGGATGGCATTGACGCGGACTTTGGGGCCTTGAGTTTGAGCGAGACATTTCACGAGATGCAGGCCTGCGAACAGTGTGTCAGCACGGATTGCGAAGATTAGTCGCAGAGACAGCATACCTGCAGATTTGGTGACACAATATGCCATAGTAGATCCGTTCGCCGAGACCCCGGCTACGGACGATGTCACGAGGAACACACCGCCTTCGGCATTGGCATTGAACGTTGGTAAGGCCTTTCGAAGCAGATGTAGGTTGGCTTTGCAGTTTACGGCCCAATTCTAGGCTTCAGGTCAATCAGCGGTTTATGAGAAACTCGACGAGTGATAATACCTTATCCCATTCTGTTTCGTTGAGGGCATTCAGATCGGTAAAAGTGGTGCCGTGTTTCGTCCATCCCTAACAGTGTAAGGTGTGACAAGCGAAGGGGCAGTTTTCTGATTAAGCTACACTTACAGCATTCGAGATTATGACATCCAAACCTCCCAATCCATCTATGGCCTCTTGGACTATCCTCTCACAGTCTTCGAGTTTACCCACGTCCTCAACACTATGTCAGAATCCTGGCACTTGATTTGGAGTTTATAGGTCGTACACCGCCAATCACAATAGCCTTGACTTTGTACTCATTTTCTATCTTCTTGGCCACGTCTTCTGCTCTCTCCTTACTCGAATTGTAATTGACAGCAATATTGCAACCTTCAGCAGCGAATTTCTCGCATATTAGAGCGCCGAGACCTCTGCAAACGAACATCATTTTGGCATTAGTGTTGGGCCACGCAGAAGATCTCACCGGCTTAGCTTACCTCGAGCCTCCCGTCACTAGGACCTTTCGACCTTTCAGGTTGTAAGGCATTGCTGCAGCTTTCTCTGTCAGCAATAATCCTAGGATCTTTGTTTGAACTTGAATATACGGCTTCGGCTTTTACGTGCGCAATAAATGCCCGAGGCTTCCTTCGCGTTCCCCGCCACGGCAACGGCAACCGGCCGGGCTAGAGATATCAATTTTTGCCACCTCGGTTATACTGTTGAATACCCGCGAATTCCCCTTATTCGAAGTTTAGGTAGCCTGAATTCTCTTATGATTTGCCCTCGATTGCAGATCAACGACGCTTCTGACATATTCTCTTGTCTCATTCTCAGCTGGGCTCCCTAGATACTTGGCTGTATCGGCCAGTCTATTCACCACCAGGCCTGGCAGTTGAATATGTAACTTCTTACCACTCCTTACTCGAATAAATCCTGCCAATGGGCCATGACCTCCCCCCTGTGCTGTCACGATGTTCTTAGCTCCCAGCTGAAGTGAAAAAGCCACCTTATCATCTCTCGCACAATCGTAAGCTGCTACAACTGGGCTCGATTTCCCACTTCCACCGCCAACGCGCACTCCCGACTCGGCAAGCATCTTCACAATACTAAAATGCCCCTTTTTGGTAGCATTGCATAAAGTGACTTCGAATTAGATAGGAGGCGAGATAATCCCTTAACATTCCCAGATTTGGCTGTATAATCGAACAATCTTTCGAAACATATTCCGCCGTGGAGCTCGAGATCCTTATTACTAAGTAGATGCGTAACAAGCTCGTTCTTACCGAGGTAAACAGCCGCTGCGAGAGTATGGCGTAGAAGGTCCTAAAGGTTTCGAAAATCTTCTCGATATCTCTGCTCCATTAACGCATTCGGCTTAAAATACGCGATAAGACTCTACTGCTCGCTGGGACTCTATTGGGTGGCTGACGCCGCTAGATGGTAAAATTATTCTTATGGCTGCTCTTCGGTAGTCGTAAGCTCTTCTAGCTGTTCATATACCATTAAATACTCGACGGTACGATATATGATTGAAGGGAAGTTCCTAATAATTAAATGATCCGCCTTAGTTCTGTCGAAATGGTACTTCGCCAGTCATAGGCAGCTTACGCCGGACGAGGGTCATCGTGGATATAGCTCTAGGAGGCGCGCTGAGGAAAATATATCTAGATCTCTTGATCAAAGAGTTCCGATCATATTAACAAGCTATTCAGGGACAATATTAGGAGCCACTTGTTGCAGATCAGTCGCAGCTTAATACCCTTATACTCGTACAAGCCTACTGTGGCAACGAGTTGCTGCAGTAGGAGACGTAGTACATCAATCGGTCAACCGAGTAGCTCCATCTCTGGAAAGTGTCTTTAGATAGTTGACAAAGCACTGAAAATTGTGGTCGCAACTGCGGATGACTGAAGATCGAAAAAAGAAGCGCAGATAGAAAGTGGTGGAAAGGAAAAGCAACAGAATTTGATGTCTCATGTAGCTTCAACAAAATAACAGCAGCGAAGATACTTATATGAATAGTCTCAACGGTTCTAGTGTTCGTGCCAGGTCATCGAGTGCTCCGGTACGGGGCTTTAGCTTTCAGTACTACCCACTAAGAATCCCTCGCGCCCAATAATTCTGTAGGCTGAGCTACTGGAGGCGGCTGTTCAGTCAATGGCCATGCGGACCACAGACAAGTATCTCGAATAGATGGCAATAATTATAGCATGAGTTCTCGAAAAGAGCAGAACGTTGACGCGCTGCAGAGAGGACTTCGACTTCGTGTGATGACCCATACGGCGTCTGGAACATTTCGAGCTATTGATGAGGCTGCAACACTGGATGATTTGTACAGCTGCGACAAATTCTTTGCAGGAAGTTGGTGGAAATCAACCGTGACTACGCATTTCGAGTCCCGAAGGCGTAGAAGGGGTCAACCCCCAGCCGCTCTTCCCGTAGGGCTGAAGCCCGGAAGACCCTTCGGGCCCTAAAGAACTCCTTAGAATTCGTCATCAGGGTTCTAGTTGTCGTCACTAGAACTATATTGTTCTTTCCATTAGTTGCGCGATACATCGATTAACGCATTGATCGACGTCCGCTGTCAGAGACGAGAGTGGAAAGTTAGAAAACCCTGAGATACAACCCAGACCTAGAGCAAGTGAGCTGCGATGCGCCTATTTGGTCAAAGAAGAGCGGCAAGGGAACGTGGGAGATGTCGATGGTGATGGGTTCTACAAAAAACTTGGTGCTTGGCGACCTTCAAGAACTTACATTGTATAAGATATGTGGAGGCTTGGATGTGGCTGACGAGATAGCACTAGAGAGATGGTAGGAGCTCCTAGAGCACTTGGGTGAAGACGCAGATGTCGAACAGGATATGGCTCCGTACTTTCTGGAAGATCATGACGCGGAAATTACATAACACATCAGAGTTGAGAAGAGACGTCTTGAGTGAGCTAAAGAGATCTCTACTTATCATAAGCAGAATGCAATGTTGGAAAGACAATCGAGCCAAAATTGAGGATTCTCCTCCAATCTTACAAGAAGCCGCCCATTGAGGGGAAACTCGAGCACCGAGCAATCTTGTGCAGAATAATGAGCATGACACAATCATGGTGGTACTTCCGTGAAAGCGACTTGTGCTGATGCCCATAAATTGACTTCTGTCTTGATTGGTTCATCCGCCGAATTTGTCTCTCCATGTCACTCGATACTTCGCTCTGGAAGCAACACCAGAAAAGGCAATGTCAGGCTTGAGCTGCAGACCGATAATACTATGGCGAGATTAGCACACTGGCCATGGCGTTTCAATGGAAGCACCTACTTGAAATGGCGAAGAAGCCGTGCACATAGCTCGAAAGCACGATTGCTTGCAAAGCCTTTGGTAGGTAGCGCGCGGCATGTGTGTCATTGAGTACATCCTTGATGATCTGGTGATGATAAGTGAGTCCAATCTACATGTAATATTTGTACTCTACGCAATACAAAAATCAAATTCTGCCGCGGTGTCTCTTAGGCTCTCGCGGGAAATGCAAAAGCAAAGAACGCTCACCTGGCTGCTACCCTCACGAAGACCCACATTCTTCACTAGCGAATCTCGAAAAGTGCTCCGAAGCAAAGCTGAAGATGCACTCGCTCCAAGCATCATGCCAATCTGCTGGCTAAGAAAGAACACGCTGATCGTGGTGGCCAAGTGGCTTTTCTCAACAGCTGCTGAGAGTCCAATGAATTGAGCCGAGTTCAGCAAGCCCATGCCCAGACTGGCAGGAAATATATACAACGACTCCCACACATTGATTCGGCCATGCCATCGTAGCAGGATGACAATGAAACTCGTAATCGATATGCTTGCGGCAACTATCGACATGACTTTGTACCGCTTGGTTCTACGCACGAATGTCAATCAGAGGACCATAGATGCAGATCGTGCGAAACGTACCTGCTGATCGCCTTCCCAGCGACTAGAGCGCCAATGGCATTGCCCACCGGAGCTGGAGTGATATGAAGTGCGGCGACCGAATTGGACGCGTTTTCCGTGCGAGCAAAGTATGTTGCGATGTTTGAAACCATCTGTTCGTGATTTAAGTATCATTGATTCCTTGAAGTGGTCACTTACAGTGAACTGCGCAACAAGCAGCAATACTTGCACGCCAAGGTATGATCCCACCTTTCCATGCTTCATCAGCGAAGGGGAGATCACCGGATTCTTAGCCCAATATACTTCAATCAACAGAAAGGCAATCGCTGAGAAGACAAACGATGCCGCAAGTGCGATCACCAGAGGATTCTGGAGACCTCCTTTTTTGGCTGCGAAATCCACAAAAAGCACAAAAGAAGACATCATCAACGCGAAGGCCACCAAGCCTAGAACGTCCAGTTGACGCTTTTTACGGCTACTCGCAATGGAATCCGGTAGCGACTGCCGGATGGCTATAACGAGGCATCCGAGCACTATGGGAACCTGGCCCAAGAAAGACCTGAAGACTTGTTCAGATTCTCCTCTAGATCAGATTAAAGAAGGTGGCCTACCATCGCCAGCCGATGTTGTCAAGCAAAAGTCCCCCAATAGGGCCGCCTGCACTTCGCCCTGCGACTGCGGCTAAGTTGACGTGGCTTCTCAGAACAGCGACTTTCGAAAGCGGTGCCAAGTCTGATTGAGTATAGTCAGCGATGAGACTCACGTTACTGGCCATTGATGAGATTTCTCTACCTGTAATGATAATAGCAACCATGGCGGTCATTCCGGCGCCACCGAAACCAGACACGAGCCTACCTAGGATGATCTGCTGCAACGAAAATGACGTTCCCCTGCATTATGTCAGTCTATGAGGCAATGCATGGAAGACGCAGGCTGAGGGGAGCGGCTTTGGAAATAGCGCACGATATAATACATCCTATGCTGAACAAGCAGTAAGCGGCGAGGAGCGGTGTCTTGCGTCCAAAATTGTCGCTCGTGGCTCCATACTGGCAGCAGATCAGTTCAGGATGACGCAAGAAGACGGTGTTGATCTCTCACAGCCGGCAGCGCTATGATGTATCCGAGAGTATATATAATCAACAACCACGGGCCATTTCCCAGATCCTGGAACTCAGATGCAATTGATGGGTAGGTTGCGACTACGAGCGAGGTGTCCGCGTTTGCAAGAAATACGCCTACAGAAATCAGCTGGAGCGGAGACCAAAATTATTTCCTTGGGCGCCGATTGAGGCCCATTGCTTGCCTATGAGTGCCAGTATAAATCTGATTGATCCGAAGTGTATCGTGTTCATCTCACTTGCATTCTTTGCGCTCTCTTGCGAAGATTTCCGAGAAGGATCTTGGTGTAGAAGAGGCTGCGTCTCGCCATTTGCGATTTCGTCTGGCATAATCTTGATCTGACAAGTTTTCCGTATGTGATGAAATGGATGCGGAAGATCAGCACTAATGGAAATGAGGTCTCATCAAGCGGCGCAGAACGCATGAGTACACTCGCCTTGATATAGCAATGTCATCGACGAAATTATCTGATCAAGATATGGCGTGGGTTGATGTCATTCCTAGTAGGCTACAAAAGGGCCGGACCCGCACTATGATGATAGTGCAAATTTCACAGGTTCATTTGAAGCCTCTGTCAACAGTGTCTAAGTATGTTTTCTATCTACAAATTGGCTACATTCACAAATTGGACAAAACATGTATTTGAAAAGTATCTAGCAGGTATGGGTGTTTCACAACTGGCACATTCTAGCCCCGTTGAGCATCCAGTCCTTCTCCTTGGTCCATGTGTCTCGCCTCAACATAGCATACTTTCTTTGCATCCACTCGCCGCTACTGAACACTTCCTCGTCCTCCTTCTCAGTTCCTGGGATCAGTGGGCTCTTCACAGTCTTCATCAGCGCATCCTCGTCCGGCCGCATGAAGTACGCAAAACTATATCGCTCCTTCATAGCCTGCCCAGGAAGCGCTACCACCCTGTGCCGACAAGAACGAAATGTCTTGTTTGTGAGCAAGCTCAAACAATCGCCGATGTTCACAATAGCACATCCGTCTCGTGGTTCCATCCACTCCCATTCTCCACTCCTAGCACCTAATATCTGCAGACCGTACTGTTTCGTGAAGAGGAAAGTCAGAGATCCTAGATCCGTGTGCGGGACATGTGGGGACCCATGTTCTGAGGCCGGCTGAGCGTGGTATTTGAGAAGACGGATCAGGTCGGGTGAAGGTAGGTAGGTGTTATGAATGCTTTGGAGGGACTCTTCTGCCCGGAGCTTGAGGCTAGACGAGAGAGCCGCGAGGATTGTCGAAGCTGCCTTTGAGATTGCAAGAGCGAAGGTGTGGAGAGAGGACATGTGTGCGTCAATGGTCTTGGGCCGCTCGAAGTTGGCTTGGCCACCCAGTCGCATTATACCGTCTTTGGGCACCTTTTGGAAGCAGAATCATTAGCCGCTGACAAACGCTTCTGACTGTGAAAAGTAAGTGAACGTGTGTATACCGCGTAAGATTGGAAGCCATCCTTTCTGCCGGTGAGTTCACCATGGTTTCGACCTAGCGGCTTGTACCTTGTGAATGTTATCCGACCGTCATTGCCGTCAAAAGATCTCTTGAGATTGCGAACCCATTCAACTTCTTGGGAGAAAGCTTGTCGATGTCATATTGCATCAACTCGCTGTCAGGCAGACTGAAAAGATCCTCTTCGAGTGTATAGATGTCTTCAATCGATTCGCCTATGTGGGGCTCTGTGCCTGACATGTCCAGGTAGAAGAGCCCATCCTTGCAGCACGTAAACAGTCTTGTCCTCTCGACGTCGCTTCCTTCGCGAAGAGCTTCGAAGCTAATAGTCTCGACGCACGCCACAGGGAGACTGCTGCTTGCTGCGTTGGTCATGGCTTTGTGGAAGGATAAGGCTGATGGAAGAGGGTAGGTCTGTTACGAACATTCTGGATTCGGATTTGAGGACCGAGATTCCCAGCTTTGCGGAAGTATATCGCCTTGTTGCCCAAGCCTGGATTGATCCTGTGGACTATGGAAGCGAAGCGTATCGAGCAAGGAACCTGATGACGATAGTCATCTAGATCTCAACCAGAGCACTGATTGTGAACATGTGGACCAGCTCGCTCCATCACCAGACGTGTTCGATAACGCTCATCAAGCTAGACACGTAGTCTATGTAGTGTTGGTTTTCTTACTGGGCATTCGCACTCACCGTTAGTCTCCGTCACTTTCCCTACCTGGTTGTCTGGTTGTGGTCTCTAGTTGTTGATCCGAGCATCTCCTGGAAGCAAGCTTGATTTTCTTCTGGAGGTACTTATGCAGGGACTGACGCTTCGCTCAAAATTAGCTTCACGCGAGGCTGCAGGGACTTGCGCATGAGCTGCAAGTCCGGGATCTTCCTCACTCGAGACTATTGAGGTTTATTATCTGAAATACGCGAAGCCAACTCATGACGCTTAAATAGTGGCTGCATTACGTCTTGTAGTGTATTTTAAGATGCTCCATCGCGCGAGTAAAAATCGTTCTCCCGCTTCAATGTACCTCTCATCGATATCGGTAGCGAGCGGACAGGCTCTTGGGAACAATTAGGCCAGCAAAACCTCCCAGAAGACTATCTCGACCGGACCGTCCTGATGAGGGGGGGAATGTTCTCATTATGCCCCAGACCCCGACACTAATGATCGCCATGGGCAAAGCAAAGCGAGCAAACCTATATGCAGCAGCATTGGCCCTCAGACGAGCCCTCTCTCGCATTTTCAAGATCCAATTGCCTCCTTCGTTCTCCCTCGGGTACGGATGGCCAGGGACCCGCACCTTCAGGAACTTGCAAAGCGTCTCCCACTCATCCCCTAGCTGGAACTCCAACACTTCCCGCCCTGATTTTCGAGCAATGTAGCAGATTTCCGAGTAGTGTGCACGCATGGCTACTTTTCCATTTGCTTCGAAGTCGTCCGCAAAGAGGCACTGCCAGTACTTCTTCCTTAGGGGTTGAACCAAGCCGGTCACCCAGTCGAAGTTTTGCAATATGTTGTGGAGCCAATACCACCTCGCTTTTAGAAGGGTTTGTGAGCATGACTTGTGCCACGAGTCGACATCTCGATTGGTAAGAACGACTTTGGCCTCTGGGTAGGCGGCCATGAGCTCTGGACCAAATGCGATTGCGGGCAGGTCACAGACAGACTACCTTCCGTGTCTTGGATTGAGCATTCCCATCCCCAATCATTACTTATGCAATGGAACTCACGCTATAATTGCCCAACAATTGATCCCATTGCTCCCTCTCGAAGGCTCCGATTCCGTCATACTTCGCTTGGAAGGCTTCAAGCCACATAGCGCAATCGCGTGGATATTGGTTCATAGCTGTGCGCATGTGATAGCATGGTCAAAAGCCCAGCTGCTCCAACGCCATTTGCATTGCTACATAATTGTTAGCTAGTTACCCTAAATGGGCTTTCGAGCATCTAGTACATGATGTCCCTGTGCGGGGATATCCTAGGACAAGTACCTTCATTGGCACAGTGCGTTTCCGTAGATGCGGGTCCTCATCGATCATAGAGACGTGTAGATCTGGGAATTGTTGGCGATCCATTTCATAGACAGCAATCGTGTAGACGGAAAGCTTTGTGTTGGACAGAGGTTGTAAACGCGAAAGCTCATAGTGTGGGTTTTGAGGAAACACATCAAAGAGATCCAAAGACATCAATAGAGCCACATTACTAGAAGTCACTAGCCCACATTTAGAATGTGAACCTTTCTGCTTCATGCGTAATTGCCTGTAGTCCCGAGTGTGTCCGTCAAAGACTATCTTGCGATTCCATATGAGGTACAAGGGAGTATTGTTGTACTCATACCACAAAATGTATTCTGCATGGTGTGGTCTCGGTATCTTCCTGCTGTATTGGCCTATTGGCCTCGTCCATCCATCTAGACTCTTGTCGGTACGTGTAATACGAACTGTAGCGTTAGGCTTCGTTGATTGAGTGGTACCTATATAGAGACAAGATGTGTCAGCGCCCACGGTGACAATTCATGTAAACGAGCTCGAAGCAAGCGACGACGACTATTGTTTCTTACGCCATACTTCTCGCAGCAAGATGGACCTTTCATTTACAACCTGCGTGGGGTGAGTACATAGTGAGTAACGAAATGACGGCGTACCTAAGATCTTACAGGAGCTCGTCTGGGATGGCCACGAGCGTTCTGGAACAGGAAAACCTTTACGCGCTCACAATCTACGACCCATTGTGTACAGGGAAAACACGCACCTTGCTTATGCCTCAGTACAGGAGGTGTACGATCTGAAAGACTGTGAGAACATGATTATGGGCAGCAACTACACGATTGTCGAGCGATTCAAAAGTTCAGACGACCAGATGCAATTGGATCCCCATGATTTCGAGATCATTGACAATGGCACCAGAATCATTCAGGCGGCCACATTTGAGCGCTCACTCCCACATGTTTGCGACTCTCCTGTAGAATTGGAGCTACGTAGTAGAATCATCAAAGAGGCAGTGTTCCAAGTAACAGATGTAGCTACGAAGAACGTCGACTTCGAGTGGCGCTCGCTTGACTACATTCCAATTGATGAAAGTTGCCTCGGGGTCGAACATCCTGATTATTTGTGAGATTTTCTACATTACGTCTGCACTAGGACTGGGCTTACCAATGCATCAGCCATATTAATAGCGTCGAAACGGACGCCCAAGGTAACTACATCATCAGCGGCTACCATGTCTGCACCATCTACAAGATCAACGGAACAGACCGGTCAATCATCTGGCGCCTGGGAGGTGACAAAAGCGACTTCACAATGCTCAACGGCTATCGGTTGAAGTATGTTCACCATGTTCGCGTTAGAGATCTTGCCAGTATCAAACTACCGCCAAATCTGCAAAGCGAAGTCTCCAATGAAACCCATCTAGCTCTTTCCATCTTTGACAATGCCTTCAGCACGGTGGGGCCACCAACCGCACCTTCGTCATCAGCCATCGTCGTTTTACTTGACTTGGAAGCCATGACAGGCCAAGTAATCGAGAGATTTACCCAGCCGAATGGAAAATACGCAGCCATGTTTGGCAGTGTGCAATTCCTCGATCACGGAGATCGTTTCATCGGTTGGGGAAGCACACGAGAATTCTCACAGCATACCCAAGAAGGCGAAATGATCTATCACGCCGAAATAGGTGATGACGATTCGCTGATAGGCAGCTTGCGCACTTTTAAAGGTGCCTGGTCTGCGACACCCTTGACAGATCCGGATCTTTATACTTACTCCTGGACGTGTGAGTGGAACACCACTATGTATGCCAGCTGGAATGGTGCGACCGAAGTAGAGTCCTGGATATTTTATGGGGGAAGATCTGCATCAGGCCCTTGGGAGGAGGCTGCTGTCGCTGCGAAGGATGGCTTTGAGACTCGGATCCAGGCTCCGTTCTTTTCGCTGTACGCTACTGTAGCGGCAATAGGTGCTGATGGATCGGTGCTTGGACGCTCAAACGTAGTGAGGAGTCAGGTTCCGCCCTCTATCTTTTCTCGTGGGTGCAGTGAGCTTTGCTACCCACGGACTCTAGAATGGGATGATAATGCAGACGCTTGCAAGAATAGTGAACCTGAAACGTCCGCTTCGGAGAATGACCAAATGGTGTTTGAGCAGGACGACGGGCTGTGAAACCAAGACTTATGTTTGGAAGTATATTGGCAGGTAGTTCGTTTTGATAGAAAGCTAGCATTTCTTAGGCTTCTGAATCTCAAGATACTCTACTAGATCTTCGATCGTGCACACCTTGATACCCCACTTTTTGCCAAACTTCAAGCATCCATCCCGCCTCATCATCCCAGCTTCCCTTCTCTCCGTTGTCCCCTCTACTTCTTCACCGTCCGTTATCAATTCGGATATAGCCCCAACATGCCGTTTTCCAGCTAGCTTGCAGAATTCAATAGTAGCCTCCGTGTGGCCTCTCCTCTCCATCATACCCTTGTCCCTTGCTTGAAGGGGGAAGACATGCCCTGGTCGTCTGAAAGAGGTAGCTGTAGATAATGGCGAAGCAAGTGTGCGACAAGTCAACGCCCGGTCGTGGGCGGATATTCCCGTGGTCATCATGCTACCATGCGCGGCGTCGATAGAAACGGTGTATGCGGTACCGTCGATTTCGGTGTTTTCGAGCACCATCTGTGGCAGTGATAGCTCCGAGGCAAGAGACGATGAGATGGGGCAGCATATTAGGCCGCTCGTGTGCCGTATCATAAAACCCATTCTGTCGCTGGTGACATCTTCGGCTGCGATCATCAGGTCTCCCTCGTTTTCGCGGGAGGTTGAGTCGAGGACTATGATGAATTGGCCGAGCTCTGTGGTACTTGTCAGTGACGTTGTAATTCTAGAGTAAGCTAACTCCATAGGTAGTGTGTCGGGTTATCGTACTGAAAGCTTCGAGGGTATCTTCGACGCAATCAAAGCGCAGCTTAGGGACTCCATTAATTGCTGTCTCTGTGAGTCCTGGACTTTTTGGCTGGTTCGACAAGAATTGAGGCATCTTGTCTGCCAGATCTGGCTGGCCAAATCAAATCAATCTTTAATCATCGAATGCATGAGCTATGCACTTGTGGGCTCATCCAGCCAAGAGGCCTTTCATCGTCCATTCTCCTTTGATCGCCGTCAGACAGTTTTGTCTGGCCCTCGGGTGATTGCCTACCTCTCTGAGCTTCGAAAAAAGGGTTCCACACTAGCACACGCACAGTCAAGGTCGCAGGACCGCAAAGGTTTCGACGATGCGCTACTCTCGCGTCCAGCTCTGCGGGGAGCAGGCATTAGGGTGAAAGCAAGTGACGCAACAGGCGCCCATGGACAAAATGGCTCCATGCATCAAATCGGTACTTGCTCCATGATGGACGCCGACCTTCAAGATCACGCCAGCCCAGGGAACCTGCATGTAATATCATGCATGATTATCATGCCTATCCGCTAAATCGTCACTCTTGCAAGCTAATGCTTGGCAGACCGAGTAACGCCGAAGATGCGACCAAGCTGATAGCAGCAATGCAAACACATGAAGACCAACCATATCTTTCAAGGGAAACAATGGGGCAATTGTTTGATAGACTTGTAATTCTACGCAGACTTTCTCGATCGGCAGTGTGCGTAAGCTAACGCGTTCCAATTTGTGCTACCAAAGTCTACGCAAACCCAATCGCTTTGTAGGGTTCTGGCCTGGTAGGCGAGAAGCTGATGCATCAATAGAGCTGGGATTCAGTGAGTAGCGAGTCAGCCGAAGCTTTGAGTCTCGAACCCGCATGATGTTTTGTAGGGGGTCAATGCTACAATCAGAGTGAAGATAATCATCAATCGACCTTCTTCAAACCCATATTCCTATCAGCATTCCCGCGTTTGGCCTATTGTGTTCAATATGGGTTCCTATGCCGAGTCCGTGAATTTGCTTGACTATTTACGTACCAAAAGTCAAGTCGATTGCGACTGCTTGGACATACAGCGTACGTTGCTCAATAGCTCGACTTAGCTTTCGATGGGCGTGCAATGTCTGACATCTTGAGACGTTCATCAGTCGTCACAGAACTAGGGCCATTTATTGATTGCACCTCGAATCAGGTACGAGACTGACGGTCAAGTCAAGCAGGGAGCCATCAGCTAAAAGACTACTCAGGCCGATTCCTACCTCGAGCTCCTTGTACCCCAGCGCAAAGCCATACTCGAGAAGTCTGCCACTCTAGGGCGGCAACTCCAGTCTGAATATACAGGAGTCGAGTATGAACAGCTCGCGGTCGAAGTGGCGGTACCTGATTCCAGAAGAAATCCATTTGATAGTGTCACTGAGTCTCTGATACTTGTGATAGATGGTCAGCTTGTCGCTCACAATCGCGCCCCTCATCACTGGTGCCATCCATGTCATGTCAAACCCAACTCTGACCTCGACATCGAAGATCATCGAGAATGCCCAACGTGCGCTGTTGTCAGATCCCTCATGCAGAGCAAAAGGCTGACTTCATGAGAAAGGTATTGCGAGCCTGTGCCGTCGATTAGGGCCCGATTTCGACATGTCTAGACTTTGCGTCAAGGTGGTCGCCACTTGGGAGGGCCTTCAAGCCTGCCGCAAGTTGACCACTTTGGGGATCCGTACTCTCGCAACCACGCTTTTCACGATGGAGCAAGCAGTCTTGGCGTCTGAAGTTGGCTGTACTTATATTGCACCATTCGTGCATGAGCTAAAAGCCTTCTTCGACGAAACGTCAGTAACACCCCTAGAACGTTGAAGGCTTTTGAGATCATGGAAGCTCAAATACACAGATATGATGACGGTGGCCCCAACCTTAGCCTCTGTTTAGAGGCTCAACAGTATTATAACCGACACAAGTGCGTGACTCGGGTGAAGGCAGCTGGCCTGCTCAATGCAGTTGAAGCAAAGAGACTTTGTGGGGTTGATTCCATGACTGTCGCTCCGGACCTTCTACGGCTGCTCTCGAAAACAGAAGAGCCGAAGGTGGATGTCATGAATTCCTCAATATTCGAGAAACAGACGAAAGCAATGGAACAGGAGATCGAGGTTATAAGCTTCGTGAACGATGAGATCAGATATCGCGAAGCATTTGCTAGGAGTTATGACGGCAAAGGTGCTTGGAAGACAAAGGAGGTACGTCTTCGAAATTGTTATCACGTCAATTACTGTACCCTGCTGACATGGTTACTCAAGGCAATTGACGTTTTCTGCGCGTATCAGCTCAAGGCAGAGAACTTGTTGCGCGATACCGAAGCGACAGCGACCAAGGAGTGATACCGGTTTTTTTGACGTGCCTTGGCCGTCTCTCTGCGGGCGGAAAGGAGGAGCCGTGTGTTGTGTATAAAGGACTGTACTTTTGCCACTTTGAATGGAACAGACATATCATTTCTCTGAGTGGCCCAGGTTTTCGGCCGTCAGTAAATACGTTGCAGGGCAGATTGAAAGACTGTTAAGCTCGTCATCGAATCATGTAGCCGAAAGTGTCCGTAGAAGCTCTCGTAGGAAGGCTAGGGGGCAATAGGCGAGCATCATACTTCCATTCGTAGGATACTTTGAGGAGGGCAATAGCCAAGAGCGTTTCAAGATGTTTTTGATCTCGCGATGACTTCGACACTTCAAGTGGAGGCCCATTGTCTGTCGGCCAAGATCGCTCGCGGTATTAGTTGAAACGTGGAAAGGTCCGGTTGACTGAAATCGGAACGAGCCTACACGGTCCAGACCTCGATGACTTTATATTCGGTCTCGATCCATTTTGGTAGCCATTTCAATCTGTCAAGGCTTGATTTAGCCTGATCTTGCCGCTTGAGGACCTGGTAGACCTTGATACTGGGGTCGACGTCAGAGCATGCACAACAAATGAGCGAAATCTAATTACAATTTCAATGCGCATCGGGAAAGGCAGTATCTTCAAGAATTGGTTAATTCAACACTGTGCAACGCAGGTACATGCAAAGCCGTAGATTCTGGACCAGTAATCATGATGGTTGCTCAGAGCTTTCGTGCGTCCAAGACGTTCACTACCTTCGTTGTATGCGTGTCAATCTTTACGGACATATTGCTACAGAATCTCATTGTGCCTGTACTTCCATACGCCCTGTCAGAGCGAGTCGGGCTCTCGCGAGAGGATGACGTGCAAAGGTGGAATTCCATCTTGCTGGGCTCTTATGGCGGATCCTTGATGGTTGGATCTTGTATGTTAATTTCTCTGACCTCTATGCGCTTCTACAAGCTAGGGACATAAGTCTTATAGCGGTCATTCAATTCGACGTCGCGTCTACCTGCGACTAATGGCTGACTTGGGTGGAAACAGTGTTCTTTGGCTGGATGGGCGATAGAATCCCAGGTCGGCGGACACCCTTCATCGTTGGCGTCGCAGTCCTAGGAGCATCCACCCTCTGCTTCGCTCTCGGGAGAACTTTGCCCGTCCTCCTCATAGCACGCATTTTGGAAGGGCTATCAACCGCTATTGTATGCACCCTTGGCTATGCTCTCCTCAACGACGTTGTTGGAACGGAACATATCGGAAAGGCTCAGGGTTACACCAGTGTAGCCCTGAGCCTAGGCTTGTTCATTGGCCCAGTGGTTGGAGGAGTGCTGTACGAGTATGGGGGTTATTTCCAGGTTTTTCTTCCAGCTTTTGGCCTGATCGTGGTCGAGATGATACTGCGTATCATGATAATCGAGCCTGAGCAGCGGAATCGTGGCACACGTCCGCGCCGGAAAGCCGCAGGAAGTATGGAGGCCACTCCTGACCTCGGTACTTGTGAAAGTTTACAGACAGGGACCGAGACAGAGGAGCAACCACTTCTGCCCTTGGTAGCCCCCAAAAATACTCGTCATGCGTTCTCCATACTGCTACGTTCTCCAAGGTTCCTGGTTGCGGTCACAAGTCTCTTCGTACTCAACAACATCGGATGTGGCTTCGACGGCGTTCTGGCACCCTACATCAGCGATGCGTTTGGTCTCACCGCAATGTACGCAGCAGCATTGTTCCTGGCCATTGCTCTACCGATGTTTCTTGCGCCGATATCCGGTGCCTTCACCGATCGATTCGGCGCGAAGTGGCCTGCAGCGGGCGGCTTCTTGATCGCCATCCCCAGTCTCATCCTCCTACGGCTAGTCTCTCGTGGCACCAACTTGCCATTTATAAAGCTGGCAGTGTTGTTCTTCTTGGTGGGCGTAGCTTTCGCTCTGGCTATACCACCGCTACGGGTAGAAGTATCCAAGGTAGTTGAGTCGATCGAGCGTGATAGCCCTGGAATCTTTGGGCCATACGGCGGGTACTCTCAGGCCTACGGTCTGATGAACACTGCGATTGCGGCTGGTGGTCTGACTGGCCCGCTGTATGCTGGCTTCGCGCGAGTATGGCTGGGATGGGGAGCGATGTCTCTGTCTATGGGCATGCTGAGCGCAATAATGTTGGTCTTTGTGGTTTTGTTGACTGGAGGAAAGAGCCCCAGCAGTGTCACGACAGCCGTAGATGTCAGTGGAGATAAGGATGACGAGGACAGGAAGTAGCCACTACCAGCTTGTCACTGGCACTACGCCATCTAGAAGCTCTATGTGGGTGAGGATAGAATGTGGGTGGTCGACATGTACGGCGCATTTGGTTATCGATAGATATTAAAAGACGCGTACTCGTACCGCCCTAATATAGTGGGTTATAGAATACAACCACATGTTTCGTCGAAAATCAGGTACCAGCCATGACCTTTTAAGACTGGGGCACATTCATGTTGCATCTCCCAGGAAATCCTTTACCTCTAGAATCAATTCATAAGCTCCACTATGTAAAACGACTTTCATCCTGGTCCTCATGCAGTGACTTGTGCCCATTCCCCTCCAACAATTCGACTATACACCTCTTTGGTCGATAATAGTACTCCGCCGCTTCCTCCGTCCATCCAGCTTGCTACCCATACGAGCATCTCCTGATACCGCCTCTCTGCTTGGTTTCAGTCCAGGAGACGTCCATCTGGGCATGACTGCGTCAAGAGAGGCGTCGATCCGCTTCCTCCCTCAATCTAGTCTTTCTACACACCCCAGGTCTGCTAGGATTCACTGACGTTAAGCTTTGAAATGAGCTCAGAGGAGGGAAGAAGAAAACGTGGTAACCAAAGTTACATGAGTACAGTGCTGGACGGATTGGGTCGCGAAGCAGGATGGGCCTGCTGGCTGCCACCCCAGATTAATCGTAGAAGAGGCATCTGGAGTGTTCAGCCACAAATGATCGATATGACAACAGTAGAATGTCATTGACTTCACTACGACCCCTACTATGATCCTAATACGCCGATTGCAACCTCCGCTGGTGATACTCAATCGCTGAGATGTCCTCATAGCTTGGATCACTTCCATCGCGAACAAATTGTTCCAATGGGCCGACGGAAGCCGATCGATCTGCCTTACAGAAGTAGGTAATCGAATATCTTTCCGGGAGCACTCCGCCATCATTTCCCGCTAAGTCTTTAGGGAGATTGACTCGATGTAGCCCAGCAGGCAGAGTCCCGTTGGTCCAACGCTGTAAAGTTTCGCTTACATTGACGATCATTTCTGTTGGATTACCACACTCGACTCTCTCGAATGTGTCCAGCTGCTTGCGATTCTCGAATTCCAGTCCTCCAACCGTGTCCTGAAAGAGAAGAGTGATTACTCCTAGATCAAAGTGTGGCCATATTCGACTCACAGTCCCACTTTCGATCTCAGCACTCTCGATTGGCGGATAATGGTTCAGCCGCATCTCACTCGCATTGTATCTGTGGGTAGTCTTTTCTAATAACGTCCCGGGCGGGAGCTCACAGGCTAATTCGAGCGCTGCCATAATTTGAGTAGCGACACCTTCCATTGTCTCAAAAGCGTCTTCCATGAATCCCCTAAAGCCAGGCAAGACACCCTCATCCGGCCATCTTGTAGGGTACTCAGTGTCGCTCCTTGAACCTTGATCAAAATGCTCCTTGAGATGGTTAACAAAGTGCGACAACTATTGCACTTCACCTTACTCACTCTTGCATCTCTTAGGTCCTTCGTAACCTTGGACTTGAGCAAGCCTTTCCGATACAGCGATGAACTGGACTCGGCACCCACCGAGCTCCAACCTCGCTGAGGTTCAGGTCCGCCAGGATGTGCTATAGACGACTTGTCCTCGGCACGCATTTGGAAGAAAGATCTATTCTGCAAACTCGTCATGATTTTTTCTTCTTCCAATTTTAGGCTGTTGCTCAGGTCCTACCCATTCGAATAGTTTGTAGACCGCTGAGTCTGTGATCCCATGGCCGATGAGTTTCACGAATCCATCCTGGGATAAGCTGCCTAGTAGCTGCGATCCGAAATGTTGGCGGTCATATCCGCTGCCGTGGGTGAACAGCGACAAGTCTAAGGTTCTCAAAGTCATGGTGACTTATATGAATCATTCGCTGTATTGAAAGGCACAACAACGTTCCAGAAATGGTGTTTCTAAGGATGTGTTGACTATTGGCCGGAAAATTCAAGCATGCGTTCTGCAATGACCCTTGCCCGCTTGAGCTAAGCTGCAAGGCTCCATCATCTGGACTAGGCACAGAAATAGACATTGGCGAAAAAGACCAGGGTTTCCTACGAGCACAGTTTAGGGTCCTCGCTTTGCCTTCCAGGGGAACTGTTCGGCCCCATGACTTACCAGTCTGGTTTAAGGGATTGATGACACCTTACGATAGCGTTACGTTACACTATTGTACAATGCGCCCTAGTGGGCCAGAAGGTCTTGCTTGAAATTGAGGTAGCTTGCCGCATCCCGACGGGTGACTACCCAGATCGGGCGCTGTTCGCGAAGGTCCATCTTCTTTGTATGGATCCATACTTAAGCCATGCAGTAAGTTCAAGCAAAGTTCAAGCAAAGTTCAGATTGGTGTTGATGCGCAAATACAGACACACTTGGCTGAACTCTTTGTCCTTGCGCTGATCTCAACTTCATCTAATACCATCTCGGGAAAGGTTCGCCACCATTGTGCCGTGCCATGCTATCCCGCTTTGCATCTCGTTTCTAGATGATACTAACAGCCCTGCATTGCCCTGCATACTTAGTGCCAAGACTCGCTCCGATTTCCCTCGGGAATGCTCGTAGCTTACAACTTGGCTACATACACTGTGACTATCATACTTCTGCAAAACATTTACATTTGCTTCTGCAACCATCGTTGGCAGCCTATGTACGACATTTGACGAGGATTGGGTCGGCACTTAGCCTGCCAAGCACCAGGCGTAACTCTCTTGACAGATACGTTCGCTACAATGCTAGTCAATTTGATTTCCTTGCCGATCCCAGCTGTCCCCTCAATGGCCCAATATGTTGAGGCTTGCAGGAAGCTAGAAGGCAGTAATCGACCATGAGATCCTTGGGACAGCGCGTCGCTTACTATGGAGCTCCGATCGCGGACGAACGACAGTATTGTCGACGCAGACGTTTGAGCCACCAGTTGCAATGTTAGCGCGAGCTAGCCCAGTTAGAGCTTTGGAAATTGACTCGTACCAAAGGAGAGGGATTGGGCTGATTGAGGCCAAAGTGCGCTTGACGGGTGCGGACGAGAATATATTCGTATATCCCAGGAGTTGACTTAGCCCCTAAAGGTTTTAGTTGTATTAATCTGGCAATGGAAGTCACAATGAAGGAACAGCCGGGAAATATCACGCATCAGCGCTGCCGGTTTCCAAGGGCCGTCCGAAGGGACACGGAAGATTCTCATTACGAGTCAGTTGGGGTTCTTGATCGCGAAAACATGGCATCTGCTTCCAAGCAAGACCATCAGTCATGGAAAGATCTGATTTTGAATGCGTGGGCAATCCTGCTCCGTTGCTACGTCCGGAATGACAATGTTTCATTTCTTACGTTGTGCGATCCGTTGGGTCACTGTGACACTAGAAGTACGACAATGAAGTCAGGGTCTGCCCAAGAGTACGAGGCTATGATCTTGCAATATCAGCTTTTTGATAACCTTCGGCTGCTTGATATCCATGCGGTTGGGTCGGAGGAATGCTCGGACTATGACTTAAAAGATGCCCTGATAACCACTGCTGTCCATTTCTCGGCCTTGTGTTCCAGAAGTCCTTTGCAAGAGAATGAACAGCTTTTGCTATCAGCACGAATCGAAAAAGTTGTACCTACAAACAACGTACGTTCATTCTCTGCCGTGTACCATCAAGAAAATCTAGCATTTGATTAGGCTGTGATGAATATACTACCGCAGTTCAATCTCATCAACACAACTCGTCTGCGCACAGCTTTTCGCTAACCTCTTGTCTTGTAGATTGAGATGACACTGAACGTGGGGGACAATGTTTCTATTAGCTACCGTTATCCAATGGTTTCTGAACAATATTCCTGTACTGTGTCGAGGACGTTTCGAACCATTATTCGCCAATTGACCTTCGAAAGCGACCTCCTCGTATGCCAGCTCGATGTCGTAAGTGAGCATGACAAGCGAACAATGCTAGCTTGGAATCCCGAAAACCCTTTTGCGGTGAAGCAAGAAGCTTGCATTCATGACTTGGTCGAAGCCAAAACGCGAGAGATCCCAGACTACGAGGCTGTATGCGCCTGGGACGGATCTTTGACGTATTCGCAGTTGGACGCACTCTCGAGCATTGCTGCACAACGTTTGGCTTGCCTGGGCGTCGGTCCTGGAGTGTATGTTCCTTTTGCTTATGAGAAAAGCATGTGGGCTATTGTTGCTATACTTGCCATTATGAAAGCTGGTGGGGCTTTCGTGCCGCTCAATCCTAGGGATCCACCAGCGAGACTAGCAGAGATATCGAGGAATGTCGATGCAGAAGTGGCCGTGACCATGGAACCTTTTGTACCTACGTTTGAGGGTCTTGTGAAGCATGTTGAGGTCATCTCTGCAGATTCGATCTCTACGCGCCATGTCAGTGGGGAACGATCTAGTGAGGCTAAACCCAATAGAGTAAACGGCGTCCCAGCGAAGGCCGTTACACCCAGTGACCCTATCTTTGTTCTATTCACCTCTGGTTCGACCGGCAAGCCAAAGGGCATGATCCACGAGCACGCAGCCATCTGCACACACGCAAAAACTCACGGAAATGCGATGGGCTACCACGGGGCACGCATTCTGCAGTTTGCAGCTCACACTTTCGACGTGGCAATCATAGACTTCTTTACTACCCTTCTGTTTGGTGGCTGCATATGCATACCATCAGAAGAAGATCGCAGGAACAATATCGTGGAAGTGATCAACAACATGAGAGCTGACTATGCTATCCTAACACCATCCTTTGCGGGGCTAATCGAGCCGTCTGAGGTCCCAACTCTGAAGACGTTAGCCATTGGAGGTGAAGCCCTACCTCATGATCGAATAGAGACATGGGCGGACAAAGTGAGGCTTATCCAGATTTATGGGCCTGCGGAAGTAGGCATCTGCCTCACCACGGATATGTTGCCTGCAACGGCCCCGGAAGATGTCGGTCACCCGCTCCCTAGTTGTTCTTGCTGGCTTGTAGACCCAGATGACTCTGATCGTCTTGTCCCCATTGGTGCTATCGGTGAGATGATAATTGCAGGACCCACTCTGGCACGGGGTTACCTCAATGATGAAGCTAAGACCCGACTCTCTTTCATCGACGCCCCTGCATGGGCAGTTCGCATGGCCCTTCGCCTTGGGCGTTTCTACAAGACAGGCGATCTGTTGAGGTACGACGTAGACTCATTCGATGGCTCGTTCTGCTTCGTTGGTCGAAAAGACGCTCAGATCAAGCTTCGTGGTCAGCGTATTGAGCCCGGCGAAGTCGAGTACCATCTGGGGCGACTTCCAAATGTGGCGGTCTCCATGTTTAGTCGGCCGGCGGAAGGGTGCTTCGCTGGCGAGCTGGTCGCCGTGGTGCAGATGCAACGTATCAATGGTGAAAGGTCCCGAGTCCGAGATGAGCCCGTATCTCTCGCTCTTCTTCAGTCACTATCCGTTGAGACGATGCGTGAACATCTTTCGAAAGTGTTGCCAGGCTACATGATCCCCACAGTGTGTCTTGTGATCAGCAGCATGCCATTTGTGCCGTCTTTGAAGATCGACCGAAGGCAGGTAAGCACTTGGCTCACGACCATGGAGTCAAGGCCACCTGAGGTAAAGGTGACCGCCCTTACTGGACTCGAGCCTGGCGACGTTACAGCTAATGCATTGAGCGTCAAGGTTGCGGAATTGCTGGCTCCCAAGGATAAGGGACGTCGCTTGGTGTTCGAAGGTCACGACTTTAAAATACAGGAGGCGGGCATAGATTCGATACAAATCATCTCGTTGTCGATGTTCTTGCAAAATCAGTACCGAAAAAAAATACCTATGAATATACTGTTGAGCTCCAAGACTACTATCAGAGAGCTCGCAGGCTTGATCGATAACACTGATACTTCAACCCTGAACGGTTACAATTCAGCCGACGGCCATAGCTCATCAGCATTCAACCCACTATTGCCTAGGACCATTGATTTCCGGCAAGAGTCTGCAGTCTTGACTGATGATTTATTCCAAACCATCGAAGCACATGACCTAGACAAGACGGAAGGAGCCTGTGGCGCGATTGAGAACGTGTTTCTCACTGGCGCGACTGGATACCTAGGCTCGGCAATCTTACACCAACTGATGAAGACTCCAGACATCCACGTATATGCTTTAGTACGCTGCGCAATGGAAGCCATAGGCTTGCAGCGCATTGTAGAGGCTGCTACTTTGAGTGGCTGGTGGCAAGACCAATTTGCCTCCAGAATCCACGTATGGCGGGGTGATTTAACAAAAGCCTCTCTTGGCTTGGGTACGACAGAGCTGGACTTCCTCCATGGGAGAACAAACCCCCAAGGTCGCTGCATTCACGCCATCATTCACAATGGTGCCAAAGTACATTACAGCCTCGACTACGAGACCCTCAAACCCGTCAACGTCCTCTCGACCCTCGGTCTCCTAAGAACAACAGCGAACTCACCATACATTTCGACCTTCGTCTTTGTCTCCGGTGGGGAAAAGCCTAACATCGACGGCTTTGACGCTTCCTCCGCATATTTTGACCATATGAACCAAGTGAGTGGCTACACACAAACGAAGTTTGTGTCAGAGCAAACTGTGCGCAACTGCATTGATCACGCATCTTTTCAGATGAAACGCTTATATACCGTGAAGCCCGGTTACATCATTGGTTCCATAGAAGATGGAGTTGCAAATCAGCGCGATTTCATCTGGCGGCTCGTTGCTGGCTGTTTGGATATAACAGCATACAATTGTGACGAAGTGGACAATTGGCTCTTCGTGGCTGATGTAGATCGTGTTGCTCGCTCTGTTGTGTCGGGAGTCTGCGGTCACGACGACGAGCCTAGTAATCGCCACTCTGATCACATGGATCGGGTATTAGATGGACTACAATTCTCTGATCTGTGGGAGATTCTGGAAGGTGTGTACGATCAACCTCTCGAGGCTTTGAGACACGAGGAGTGGATGAGCCGGCTACGAGATAAGGTCACGGACTGTGGGGAGGGCCACTTACTCTTTCCGCTTCTGCATGTCATGGAGAAGGACGGTGGCTGTATTGGCGAAAAGGCGTCGCCGATGGTAGCCACTGCAGGAATAAAAGACGTGATCGAGAAGAACGTGAGGCATTTGATTGGTGTCGGCTTCCTGCCAATGCCACAGACGAAGGCGAAGAGAGAATTGGGGCATACGACGGCCTTATGAGGAAAGACATTGTGATCAAAAGAGATTGACGCCAATCGCCGCCAAGCTCGAACAGACGTTGTTATCTATTCACCGTCTCAATGTGCTTGAGGCAACGTGACTAGGGAGTGAAATCATGTCGTACACGGATTTCGAAATTAGGCTATAAGGCTTGATGTATACATAGCATAATCATGCGTAGGCCAATCGAAGCATGTCTGGAGTTTGGCGTACACAAACCGGTCTGCGTCAGACAATTCGATACTCATGGATAAGCAGTGGTCAGACTCGATGAAATCCACACAGCCAGATGACACAGATCTCGCACACACTCAAGCTGGTCCACCAAATGCCGTTACCCACTACATTTTTCTCCCAACCCTTCATCGGCCTTTTGACCCCCATGTCATCCTCGTCAACCAGCTCAGCTCTTTCCGGCACCGTCGGTGGCCAGATCATATACCGCACGGGTACGAGGACTTTCCATATGCAGCCCAACAGCTTCACCATTGCTCCTGGGAAAAGAAAGAAGGGCTGAGCAGCACCTTCATGGTTAAAGTATACAATGAGACGAACGACAATCGGTATGGAGGCGTATATTGCGTAAAGCGTATACATAAACATGTCAGGACTGTAGAGACGGTAAAAGAGGGGTTTGCGGCGGCGGCGAGATCGCTCATTCGTGGGAGAATTGATAGTACCACAGGCTTCGAAGCTTGAGGACCTCATGGCTGCTGGGAGGATGGATAGAAGGCATCTGTGAGCCATGTCTAGGAGAACTGGATGTCAGCTTCGATACCGCAAGGTGGCTTACCCGTGGCTATCGTTGTTCGGGGGGTCGGTTATACCGGGAGATTGAATATGATGACTTACAAGGAGCCACCCATACTTCATGACTTGTGAAATTTGCCAATTTTGAGAGCCCAATATGTTTGTACATAATGAAAATGTTGATTTTGTGAGATAGGTACGTTACCAGGAATAAGTTCCGAAGCCAGGATAGATGGCGTTGATGCTCAGGTGATGCAATAGTAGAGTCGTTGGAGCCTGTGGGATAGAGCGCTATAGGTAGTAGCAGCAGAGCAAGACTCGTTGTCACTGGCGAGTAGTCCCTGAGCGCATAGAGTATGTTGACAGCTCTCTGAGACAAAGTCATCTGAGAAATGATTGCTGAGCCCGGCAGGTAGTACCCAAAATGTTGACAAACTTCCATGCAAGCATCGATCTCTCCGAGAATCAGCGACACCATTGAGGCGAGAGGAGCATCGGCATAGATCAACTCACCCAGCGCATCCTCTGCTTCACCACCGCTCGGAGATTTTCAGGGGCAAGTCCAGATTGCAGATTGTCTCGTACAAAGGCAATCCTCCAGCCGGCGTTGCTAAGCAGTGCTGAGCACATGAAATCCTCTCCTGTTTCTGCTAGAGGCCAGCCTCCAACCTCAGCCAGAGCACTTCGGCGCACAACGTAGCCGGAGCCTGTGCACATCGCTGCACCCAGGCGGTCGTTGAGAACTTCTTGGACTGTGAAGTACATGTCAAAGTCGGCCTGTTGGCCTAGAGGATCGTTGGCAGGGACATTGTAATAGCGCTAGTACACTCATGAGCCACTCGTAGTCTTGCTTGTTGTTGGACTTCTCTGTACCTGCGGAGGGCATGCGAGCGCCAATTTCTCATCCAATAGCAGGTGCGGTAGCATTCTTCTTAGCCAACCACTTTCTGGGATCATATCTGCGTCAAGCCCTGCAAGAAATTCCGAGCTTCCCAGGCGCTCGCTCTCTTCAATCCCAAAGCGGAGGTTTCCAGCCTTGAAGAATGACTTGACACCAACTTCGGTCTTTCGAGCAGCGTAGATGACTCGTGCTTTCTTCATGCCTACCAGACTTGCATTAAGCGTTGTAACGGCATTTTGAAGCCCCTCGTCATGGCCGTCATCAAGCAGAAAGACACGCAGTTGCTGCGGAGGATAGTCCTGCGCCGCCGCTGCTGCAACGGTGTCCACGATAATATCAACGGGTTCTCCACAGCAAGTAACCAAGATGTCTACAGAAGGAGCAGAAAGGCCAGTCAGGCGATATGATGGCCGAGGAACAGTGTCTTTTACGCTAAAAAGTGCGAGGATGATGTTGAGAGCGGTGACAGCGTCTTGGAATGTCAGGAGAGACTCCGCGAGTACAATCATCCACAGCTGCCATATGAAATGAGAAGCCGAGCCCTGAATCAAGCTCGCAAATCTGTATTGAAGAACCATATAGAGAATCCATAAACCCCATGTAACGACAATCGACGTCTTGAATCGCCGAGGGTGTACCTCTAATGGGAACGGCGTTGCAGGTGACTGTTCCACTGTGTGACATCCTCGCTTTATCACAGCCATCTTTGATAGAGGCATGAAAGGCCAGTACCTGCCTGAGTGAGCATCAGACACTTTGGGACGAGTATCGCCTCTGTCGTAGATCTCCAATCAGGTCAATGGGACGGCCGAGATCGGAAACGTAGGGTGTTCACAAACTAGCGAACGACTTCGAGGGCGGACATGTCCGAATGCGAGGCGCTCATGATAGACCGATGATGATCGGATGAGGCGTAGCTGCAGTACCGCGAAAAGCCTATTTTAGTGTATGCAGCTCCTGCGTAAGGTAGTAGCGCCAATGCAGAAGCACTGGTCGCTTCCATGTCCGAATGCGAGGAGCCCATGATAGACCGATGATGATCGGATGAGGCGTAGCTGCAGTACTGCGAAAAGACTATCTCAGTGTATGCAGCTCCTGCGTGAGGTAGTAGCGCTAATGCAGAAGCACTGGTCGCTTCCTGCAATCGAAAAATGTTGCTAAAAAAGATGTCGAGCTTACGAAGAGCACTCGAATAGCTGACATGGAAGTCAAGTCTAAAGCGAGGGTATCATCTGACGGCCTTGATCGTGGCAGGTTCACCTTCCAGCGCTCCTGGTTCGATGAAGACATTCGCCCAGAATGGGAAACGCTCACCGTTCCATTACGTGGCACGAAACTCAACATTCTAGAAGTTGGCTCATTCGAAGGTGCCTCTACCACATGGATACTCGACAACCTCATGACCCGTTCTGAGTCTCGCATGACGGCCATCGACACTTTCGAAGGTGGCATGGAGCACCTGGACCCAGATCAGGTGCACCAGTACGACATCTCTTCGCTCGAGAGCCGTTTCCGGTCGAACATTTCGAAATGCGAGCATATGAACAAACTGCGCGTCATGAAGGCAAAGAGCGATGACGCTTTGCTAGACCTTAGACGGGAGGGTGCCCTTTTCGATTTCATCTACATCGATGCCTCTCATGTGGCCATTGATGTCCTGCATGATGCTGTGATCTGCTGGCGGATGCTGAGTGTTCACGGGACGATGGTTTTTGATGATGTGGCGTGGAAAGGATACATGGAGGATTGCTACAACCCCCGGATTGCGATCAGATCTTTCGTTCAGTGTGCCGTGCAGGAAGTTGAGACCAAGGAAACTGAAGCTCAGATGTGGGTGACGAAAGTCCCAAATCGTATACCCGCCACGCCAAATCCAGATCCTGCACTGTACTATTGGGATAATGGTCTCGCCGTGAAGCAGTAACTCATTCTCGCGGGATAGGTAGAGGCCAGGATTGGAGCTGCGAGTCCGCAGATCTTTTCTAGGAATGTAAACATAGTCACCCCTTATGATGGTATTGAATCACGCTTCTCGAAGGGTCGATATTGTAGTGGGTGGTAGGTGTTAGTATCGCCAGCCAGCGGTACTGAGCCTTCTTAGGACATACTGGAGCAGTAGCCCCTTGTACAGTTGCAATAGCCGTTTCAATAGATGCCATTTGGGTGAGGCATACCCACCTGCGTGTTCCCCGCATTGCATGTGCAACACCGTTCGACAACCATTCTCTTCCAGCTCACTCACTGACTGACCTCGCTATCTCGGAGATACGATATGGCTCGCCGGGTACCTTGCAACGATACGGCCGCTATTATACAGAGCATCAGAGAAGATGGAGGTGTCATCTTGACCGGGTTTTCGAGATTCGAGGATGTTGAGAGGGTCAACGCAGATGCCGCACCCTACATCAAAAGGATAATCGACGACGTATAACACCTGAAACCATTCCCCCTGGCACTCGCCATTGTTGTCAAGCCTGACAACTCCAATAGCGCACATCACAGTTCCTCCCTCGAGAAACGTCTCGGTGTTACCGTTTATTTGGACGCAGCAGGACGGCGCGAGAGGTTTGGCTCCAACAACGTGCATTTCTTGAAGTGCTCAATCACTTCTTGAGGACCGAATCTGTGCCATACAATGACAGTGGTTCTACGGTGATCAAAACCGATGCTATCCTCTCAGTGGCAGCGACCTTGGACATCGGTCCTGGCGTAAAAGCACAAGAATTGCACCGCGATGACTTCATCTGGCAGCAGACTCACACGGTCAAGGAGGAACAAGGGTATCACATGGGTTCCGATGTCAGTATGGGCTTGATGGTTCCTGGCATAGACACAACTAAGGCAAACGGAGCTACACTTGTAACGATTCTTCCCACCATGACTCTTTTGTGTTTAAGCTAATGGGTGGCCAGTTCGCGCCTGGCTCGCACTTGTGGGACCACTCAAGGAGGCCGATGTCGGATGAGGTGATAGCCGCTGAGATGACTGTGGGCGAAGCCTTTTTGTTTCTTGGCTCAACAGCGCATGCTGGTGGTGCTAATACAACATCGCAAAGCAGACCTGTGCATGGCTTCTTCTACTGTCGCTCATATATGAGACCTGAGGTCCGTATTCACGTTCCGAGCACTTTGCTCATGCTCTCGTGAAAGCCATTGTCTTCTCCTATACCGCAAGTTGCAAAATGTGCTTACAGGATACTAGGAAAATCAGTACTTGTGGTGGACCAAGGAGGAGGTTCAGCAGTGGTCCCTCGCAGCCCAGAAACAGGCAGGATATGTGCTTGACAATCCGTTCTTGGGACACAGCAATGAGACTGATCCAGTGGAAAGATTTCGAGTGAGCGACCTAAGTATGAAATAGCTGAGGCCGCGTTGCTACGTAAATATATAGATACTCGTACTGAGGACGCGTTTGCTAGCCATACTCCCGAGGTTCTACCGATCAGCTCATACTATACTCTAGCGTCTCGTGCTTACCGTATCTGTCATTATTCATCTCAACAAGATTAGGTCCATCATCAGACCACATTTGATCCCACGTTCCCATTAAACGTGGTCATGATCACGTCCTCCATCATCACTACCACCACGGTTACGAGGTGGACCACTATGTAGTTCTTTGCACGTCCCAGTCACCTGCTGGTTTCTTTTATTCGTATATAACCACTACTCCTACAATCCTGTCGTAAGAATCATTTATCACCATGGTTTCTCAAGATGAGGTGTCTCGCACATCATCAGTCAGGCAACAAATATTCTTACTGGGTGTTGTTCTTACACTGGCCAACCTCGCCGCTATCATTTACAAAAGCTCGAGAGTCTTTCTCTTCCAACAATCGCAATGCCTCGCCTACTACATGGCCACCGACCGCAGCAAAATCGACTCTCAATATCGTGTAGAGGAGGCGCTGTGTAAAATAGGTGACATCCAGTCTCGACTCTCCATTACTGATGGGATCGATTCCTTCCTCTCATACTTGCCAGGTAAGTCATTCCGTGTGTCTCCTCTCGCCTGAACTCATCTGCAACTTTACTACATGCATTCGAGGAAAGGTTCTAGTGCTCAATCGCGTTACTCAAGAAGAATAATGTGCTAACATCTGTTGTTGCAATGGCAGCACTGCTCGTTCTTGCGACCTATAAGGAACTCTTGCCCTTCGTAGGCCTCCGTCGTCTTGTGATAACAAATCTCTGCTGTTCTGCTTTAGCTGTCCTCTACTCTATAGGCCATTGTACGCGGTAGGCTCCTCTCTCGGGCCAATAGCTGTCGTTCTTACCAGGAAGACAGTCTCGCTGCATCAAAATTGGACAACTAATGCTATACTCTCTTCTTTTGTCTTTGATCTTATTGGAGGCGGCGAGATGACACGAATCACAATCGTGATTACTTGCATTGCAGTCATTTCGCCACCAGAAGAGCTGTAAGTCGTTGTGCCACCTCCGAAGTGTCGCTGCACATCGACCTTTGACTGCTTGAATCCTGACACTTCCTAGAACAAACGCCTACAACTACATTAGTGCATGCTACTTTATAGCCAGTGTTGCCGGTTCAACTATCGGCTCTTTACTCCTAAGCAATCATGTCTATCTGCTCAATGGCCTTTCCATATTTTGCTACGTTCTCACTGCCTGTATTGCTGCAACCATTCCGAGCAAATGCGGGCGAGATGTACAGGCTACCGAGGACTCGAGACCAATTCTGCTAGCCTCTGATGACCCTGACTCGCCATCTTCATCTCCAGAGAGGCAGGCAATCGCTCGCCATGCCAGTTCCAAAGTATGTCCCCATTCACAATTTTTCCACCCAGATCTCTAAGCTAAATCTCTGCTAGCGCTCACTCATTCGTACCCTTCTCCACTCCTGGCAAGCCTCTTACAGATCGGTCTTTACACTATTTAACGTGCCCAGTCCTACCTTTATCGTCCTCATTGTCTTCTTAATCAACGGTCTCGCGATCCGGATAGATGTCCTTCTCCCGCAATACACCTCACTAGTTCTCCATTGGCCGCTGGCAACGGTCAATCGAGCCCTTGCCCTCAAAGCACTCGTCTCCGCATTGATGCTCTTCGCATTGCCGACGGCCAGGAAATGGTACCTCGAACCTTGCATGAGCACGCTGCAGATCGATCTATTCATAACGCAAGTGTCTCTCCTGACAAACACCATTGGGGTCATCGGCCTGGGGTTTTCCGCGCCGGCGGCATTTTTCGTCTTGGCTTTGTGCGTTTACACGAGCGGTACTGGGCTGGCTGATTCCTTGACTGCGTACGGGACCTTTACTTTACCGCCTGGGGAGAAGGTCTCCGAATTCTACATGCGCACTGGCCTCATCAATACTATTGCTGCAATGATTGGGGCGCCGGTCTGGTCTGGAGTGTTCAGCCTGGTGCTGAAAAGCGGGTTCTTACCTCTCGGCTTGCCATTTTGGATGTGTGCCGCATTATTCGGTGCGGGTATCGGTGGCGCCATGGCGTTGAAAAGTGGCTAGCAAACGGACTAGAGAGATCAAGGTATGAACGCGCTGGAGACGATGAGATAGGACGACCATTATTGAAAGGCACATATATCACCGCTATGTTCACATTTTCATCCAAGAGAATTCTCTCCACCTGCCTCTGGCGGAAACCACTCATCGGGCTCCGGATAATCCCATCCTTCTTCAAATCCAATCGTCTCAAAGCACGTCCTCAGAACCTTGCTCTCAAAAAACGCAAACTCACTCACACCGCCCACCATCCACTTCCCACTCTGCAGACATTCAAATCCTCTCTCCCTGAACCCCTTGATCCGCTCTTCCATGGGTATGCCATTACAGTCGTACGCAATGTGGTGGATACCTTCGCCTTGTTTGTCGAGGAATTCTTGGAAGATTGTGGGGCCGGAGATGGGTTGGATGACTTCATAGATGATGCTATTGGGGTCGTTGGGGGTTACAGTGGCGTAGCAGAATTTGAGAGTGAAATTGCTGGAGTGGCCATGGTATGTTTGAGCGGTGGTGTTGTGGGGAGCGCAGGTATAGATACGCCAGGGACTAACGCCAAGGGCAGAGAGGCCAGCGATAGTGCGTATGTAGTCAGCTGTTACCTGTGGTTCAATACTTTGTCAATATTGACCGCAGATGATAGAACATGGTTGGAGATCCATACGAAACAGATTTCTATTGGTTTGCCGAGAAATGATTGAGTGAGTGTAGAAAATGACATTGCTGCGGTCTCTGGTCCTTGGTCAGCGTTCGCGCACTGGGATCTTTGTAGCAACGCAAAATGGGAGTGGGTCTTTTATGGAGCAGTGTAAGATGGCTCGAGCTATGCTTGGAACAATCGCTTCAACGAATCGCTAGTCATGCACAATGATGTCGGTGGATGCCGACTCCTCTATGCGCGCTGCAGCAACATCCGGAACTGAAATCTGATTAAGACCATAAGGAAGCGTCGTACAGGTTCAAAGATTCCGTGCGAACCGATCGACCGCCAGTCACTGAATTTACACCAAACCGCCTTCCTCGGCATACCTCAGTAAGTCCTCCAACCCCAGGAATTTTAGCCCTTTGAAGTAGGTTTCATGCTGTCTCAATGTCTTTTCTTTCGGACAGGCCAAGCATCCCATTACAATGACCTCCTCCATCTGAGCCAGCATTGACTCTGCCATAGTTGCGCTTGTGTCCAACGAATAGCGAATATTCTCAAGGGACTTGTGGGTCCTGGGCATTGGGCGGCCTAGATAGGTTTTTATGTCAGCTTCGGTGGGATGCATAGAGTATCAAGGTGCTAGTGGGGCTGAAGGAACCGTAGAATAACTCCATTGTCTCGATGGCGGTGTTGAAGGTGCTCCATTCACCCGCAACATATGTATGAGTTTCCTAGAATAATTCGTAAGCACAACAAGTAAATGGTTTCCTCGGGTGGACAAGAAACTTGAGTATGAGTCTCAATAAAATCTTAAAGAAACATTCTCACCCACCCACTCATCAGCTTTACACAATTCCACCACCGCCCTTGCCACATCCCTCGCACACGTCCAACTCTGCACCTCATCTCCCGTCCCTCTCACGAGCGCTTGCCAGCCATTTGCATCGACCGGGAACTCAAGCGGCACCGGCTTCATGTATGTCTTCTCCTTCGGCAAAAAGTAATCTGCCAGCCAGCCAGTATTGAACAGCGTCCACTCGACTCCCCTTTGCTCTTTCAACATTTGCCGAAACGGCTCACGGCTCGTGGCGTAATAGTCTGGCTTCAAGTGATATGTTTCGGAGTTGCCAATCCATTCCGAGGGTATGAGACGCTTGCATGTGATTGACTGGCGGCAGGCGGAGAGGAGGGCGGCGTGCGTGGTTATGTAGCTGGGGGTAGGGTCGTTGATAAAGGAAATCAAGGCGGATGCGTGGAGCTCATTGAGTATTGAAAGGAGGGATTGGACACTATAGTCAGTCTTGCGAGCTGGAATGCGCAGGTCCTTGAACCATGGTTGCCCGCTCTGTTGCTTGGATTAATATCTCGTTAGTAGTGGGGCGCGGACTGGCTGGCGACTGAGCATTGGGAAGCTCGATGGGATGGGATGCGTACTCCGCGTGTCAAAATTACGACGTCGAATTGACTGGATGCGAGCAGCTCTTCGCAGACATAACGGCCGAGATCGCCAACACCTGCTAGGACGATGACTTGCAGCGTTGTGGGCATGTCAAGTTATGGACAAGCCTGCGTCAGAGAGGTTACTGTAACCAGGATAAGCAGGTCCAAAGAGATAGACTCGACAAAGACAAGCTGACAACGATGAGTTCTACTGGAAATTGTGGAGTGCACGATAAGTGTTTCCATCCCAAAGACCGTGCATATAGCGGCTATAGATCTTGCGCCATATGTCTCTGTAGTTCACGAGATCCAGCACCTTCTAGAGCGTTACTTTGTCCCCTCAAGATTGAGATGCAGTACAGCCCAGCGGCGGGCTAGGAATAGCAGATTCATCTATATGTTTCCACAGGTCTGGGTCTGTTAGCTAGCCTTGATGGTATGATCAATTGCATCAATGATGCCTTTTCATACGCTTATCAAAATGGGACAGTGTGCAGTAATCTGATGCACTGATGCGCACGTCTGCACCATTCTATGTTATACACCTTAGATCAATAACCAATCGAGTTAGAATATATGCCAGATATTTGCCAAGGCACTATAATCCTTAGCGCAAGTCAAGGCTCACAGCGGCACTGGAGCTACCCTGGAGCTGCCCCGGGAGATCCCCCTACGAGCGCTTAGAACCACCCTCGGGGGCTGTTTAGGGGCCCGCTTGGTGGCTCGCTTAGGAGTCCCCTCATGGACAATTATGAGCGTCAACCTTTGTACCAGCGAGGAGCTCACGAGAGATTTTGATCTATAATTGCAACTTTGGCAGCAATCTGTACTCTTCCAGAACTCCACAAGCACAAAATATCACAGCACAACAGAGCCATACAATACTCCAGAGTCCAACAGCAATCAAAACAACATCCCAACCAAATGCCATCAAATCAGACGGTAGCCCCTCCCCAATTCCCAGTCTTCAGGTACTTCTTCGCCTGGTCCCTTCACATCTTCTCACCAGCAGGGTCACCTAGACTCTACCTCTGCAAATCAAAACAATTATCCTTCGCACCATTCTAATCACACAATGAGTACGCCTTCTTGGCACTCCCATCACAGTATATATTTTGGACCGTCGACACGAAGTCATGACCAAAGGAGGACCCGCTCTCGCACAATCCTTAGGGCTATGAGACTCGTACGCGCTGACGACGAGATGCCCTTGGCTGGGGTTACTGGTGCAATGTCTCTAGAGCTGTGAACTCGCTTGCTCTTCACCTTCTCAGATTCTAGACTTGAATTCGTCTTTGACCCAGAGGAAATCGACATTGGCTCAATCGTTGGTGTAGTTGAGTGGAGGGGTGGAGAGAAATGTGTTTCACCGTCATCGGGCATCTCATGGAAGATGATTACAGAGCCAGTACCACTTCCCATTACGATCAGCTCTCGCGAGTGCAAGCTCCGTGCTCGAGCTCTACTCTCTTGTCACCAGCTGTTGAAGACAAGAAATCACACACACAGACTCGGAAGTCTCGAGGTTCAACGGACAGGAAGATTCACCTGCTGCATTGATCGGGTTTGTATTGCTGTCGAGTGAGAAAATGCGAGTACAACTAAGACCATTGCAGACTATACGATTTGAGGTTGGGGTTCTTGGCGAGGAACCTCGCTTCTAGCTACAACTGCATAAGACCTTGGTCTGATCCATATTGGGTTCATAAAGGTAAGTTCGGTAGCTTGTTACTATTTGACGCGTCAAGGGTTTTTGAACTGGCGATCCTCCTCACTGTGCAAGGATCCAACGACCAAGCCATGCCTTTGGGCCTGCACCTGGTATAAAACGTCCGCCCCTCGGTATCGACTGGCATGGTATGACCTGCAGTTGGTACCGGCCTTGGAGATCAATAATGTCGATGATCGTGTTTATAGTACAAGGGCTATGGATGCTCAGCAATAGTCATTATATACGTAGATTTCGAGCTTTCCAGACTCGATAACGATGCAGGCAGGATCAATACCCAGTATCAGTTCGCAGCCTGGCACCAGCACCTACCATTCCCTTCCCTCTCAACCTGAACAACAACATTCATATGCCGCCCTTTCAAGAAAGCGATGGCCCTCTCTTTCACGTCCTCCAGATCTGCCCCCTTCTCTGCAATGACGTGGATGACTCCAAGTACCTCACTACCCTCTCCCGATTCTAACCAGAATTTGGGGACAGCGTAGCTGACTACACCTCGCAAACTACTGAGACCCGTCAATGCTTCTCGAAGATCATATTCAGTACCTGCAGGTACGGTCAGTAATAGGTTCCTAGCCGATGATTTGACAAGCGGAATTGCGCTGCCAAAGATGAGGACGGCAGTAAGTGACGATGCCAGTGCATCCCAGCCTGACCAGCCACTCCACCAAATGGCGGCGGTAGAAACGATGACGGAGGCTGAGCCAATCGCGTCGGCTGCAATATGGAGATAGATGCCCATCATATTGTCACTTCCATGATCGTGGCTGTGACCGTGACCATGCGACCCGTGGCCATGAGAGTGAGAATGAGGATGAGCATGTATGGGCTTGGATGGAGTCGCTGGTACTGAGGAGTAGATCGAGGGACTAGGTGTCACGCCCGTGTGAAGATGGTGGCCTTGGCTGTGAGCGCTTTGAGGTAGGTGGTCATGTTTTTGAGGAGAATTTTCGTGAGAATGATCATGGTGTGAGTGATCGTGAGAGTGGTCGTGGTCGTGGTGAGAGTGATCATGATGGGAGTCGTTCTCATCATGGTGATGATGCTCGCCGGCATGCGGATGCGCTGCACGAGAGTGGTCCGAATGGTCATGCCCATCGTGACCACCATGAGAGTGGCCGTGATGTGCGTGGCCAAAAGCCGTCAGCCCAACAATGTTGACTAATAATCCACCAACACTGGTGATGAACAATTCTCCCAGTTCCTTGACTTCATGGCCCTCCCCCAAGCGCTCAATTGCCTCGTAGATAATCTCGACGCTTATCAGCCTGCAACCTCACTTAGTGTTTGTGAAGCAGAATGCGTCGGAATAACCCACATTAAGAAGATGCCATTGGCGAAACCAGAGAGCGAGTCCATCTTGCCGTAACCGTATGGAAATCTAGTGCTTGGAGGCCATTTGCTCATCACTGCTGCGCACATCCCTACTACGAGTGCAACGCAGTCAAAGAACATGTGGATACTGTCGGATAGTAGACCCAAGGATCCAGTCACCACACCGACGAAAGTTTGGAACATCATAAAAGTCAGGTTCAGGCTATGTATGCCGTTAGCAACGCAACACAGAGGTGGATTCAATGCTAGCTTACCACATGAAGTAGAAGATTCGCCGGGAATCTTTCTCGGCAAGTATGCCAATGAGAAGCGTTCCGCAAGGCCCGTGCGGAACACTTTGAATCAAAAAAGCCGACAGCTTTGACATTTCTCCGTGTTGTACGACGTGTGTTTGTGCAGGGTGGTGATGGTGATGTTGGTGCCGATGCTGGGAATGTAGGGAAGTCGAAGACGCAGTGAGGGTATCAAGTCTCGTAGCCGCGAATGAAATGCCTATAAAAACGCCCTGAAATGCGAAGGAGCTGAATGGATCACTGCGCCACTGTATCGAAAAATATGATGACAAGACTGATCCAAGCAAAAGGCCCAAGGATTTGTTGCCCTCCAGGCTTCTTGGTTTGGCTGTCGTCAAGGCCAGTGCTGCCGTAGACACGGCCATCAAGCCCCAGCCGACCTGGTCCAGGGTAATACCCCCTCTGGAAGGGAGAAAAATGCTGAACATGCCACTTAGTATGCCCAATGCAACTGCAGTGCCCAGAGTGAGGTTGACGTCTTCTGGTGTACAGATCAATGGTGATATTGTGGACGCTTGAGGGGACCTGCTTTGCAATTGAGGCGGTGTCTCCCACGGTGTTGCTAGGACTGCTGAGGTTGCTGATGTCGATGCAGGCGGGATTGTTGTCACTATAGACATGTTGGGATTTGAGGAAGGAAATGGGGGCGGTAGAACTAAAGTAGCTATCCCGAGAGCCAAGTATCCAAGACAAGTATTCGTAGCGGAAGAATTATTCGTAATCTGTGAAAGGTCGTATAGCAGCTGCAGTGCAATTGAGCCAAGTGTCCATCGACGTCGACTGATCAAGCGTCTCCAACCCGTCGCCTTGCTGGCGTCTGTGAGTTCGTCTTCGGTTGCCATCATATTCGATGATAGTCCAGCCAACATGACCAACGCAACGCGAGCAGCTCCCAGCATTGAGGTAGCATAGAAGGGCAAGCCCACTGTGATAAGCCTTGCTCCTACCCTACGCGCCAAATGTGCCCATTGCGGCTTTTTCACGATCTCCTCGCCGCCAAGAGACTTCTTTCTTCCATCTAAATGTATTGATTTGGTGCCGAATGTCCCTCTTAATCCAACAAGCACCAGCACCAGCGAGGTCACAGCACAGATGGTAAGCAAGTCAAGTTCAGGTTTCATCCCGACCTTTTTGAGCTGATTTGTGTCATCATCCTGCGTTTGGGATGCCGACACTGGGCTGAAAGCGAGCGAAGCTAACACATATGGAAGAGGTATGAGCAGTGAGCTGACAGCTTCAGCAGTAGTGATCCATTTTGTTGCCCCGCCTTCTATAGTGGATGCTCGAGATCTTTGAGGTGCAGGAGGCGGGAAACCATAGCCGTTTGGTTGCAGACGCAGGTGTGTCGGTAGCCCCACGCTTTTCCTTCTTTCCATGCTCTTTGTCCTTGCGCCATTTGGTGTCGAGAAAGACGGACGCGGTTTGAAATTCTGTGGAGCCGGGGGTGCTTGCTCTGGAGGCATGTCATAGAAGAGATCGGCTGAGTGCGAGGACTGATGGTGAGATTGCATGTCAGGCTTGAGGAGGTCGCTCGTTGATAGACCGTTCACAATACACGACGCCTCATTCATCGAAGCTGGACGCAATGGACTCCGTTGGGGAGCTGTCCTTCGTATGTGAGAGTGGCTATGATGTTCTCCATGACCGTGACTATTCATGGAGGGACTAGGGAGGGCATAGGTAGCCGCCATTGGGAAGCACTTTCCCAAAGACTGTATGTTATGACTTTCTTGGTATCATGTCTGAGGTTCTGGAAGGTGAGGAAAGAGCAGGCCTGTTGCTGAGGCCTAGCTTCTCAGTCCGAGTCGAGTGTCGAGTGTTCCTACCCGAGTGGTCGCAATGGGAAATGCTGTTTGCGGAGTGAATCGATTTAGCTGCGCTGGTTAGGGGAAGGGTGAATGATTGGGAGAGGACTACAAGGATTAAGAGTCGGACCGACCCGCTGGTCAATACTTTATCAACTAATCAGAATCAAGGTTCTGACTAGCCTCTACAAAACCCTGGCAATTGCAATCTGCCGTGAAATTGAACAGAATGACGTTGGCAGAATTTCATCATGTTCATACAACCTGATTACTCCTGCTCTCGTGAAGCAGAACCCAATGACCGACTTTGAGCGCTGGCTGCCATGGCTAGTCTTGATTGTCGGCGCGACTTCTCTTCTATTGTACTGTTTGCCAAAACGATACGGTAGCTTTGTAGGGAGGGAGCGCACTGCCAACAGGATTCAGATCTTGGTCCTTGGTGATTTAGGCAGAAGCCCTCGCATGCAATATCACGCTTTGAGCGTTGCTAGACATGGATGCCACGTCGACCTCATAGGCTACCTGGAGTCTGATCTCCATCCCGAGATACTTGCGAACCCGGACTTCATCGATATATTTTCTCTCAATCAGACTCCTGATTATATCAACAAGTACAGGCATAAATTTTCTATCTATGGACCACTCAAAGTTTTGTTTCAGATCTGGACCCTATGGCTGGTTCTCGGATACCGGACGAAACCCGCGAGGTGGATGATCGTTCAGAACCCCCCGTCCATACCCACTCTCTTCCTCGCGTGGGTCTTTTGTTTCCTCCGAAATACTCGCCTCGTCATTGATTGGCATAATTTCGGCTACTCAATCCTGGCTCTGAAACTTGGCGGCAAACACCCTCTTGTTCAAATTTCACGAGTATATGAATGGATCTTTGCACGTTCAGCATACGCTCACTTCTGCGTCACTAATGCGATGGGCTGCGGTCTTGCAAGTAACTACGCGCAAAGCTATCAGATCACGGCGGAGATACGGCCTCTTCACGATCGGCCAGCTTCACATTTCCAAGTCCTCAGCGAAGGCCAGCGTTTCGACTTTCTCGACAGACTGGCGGGTTTACTTGCCTCGGGTGACGAGCAGAAGCTGCTCGAATATCTCGGACTTGTCAAAAATATGTACAACCGCAAATGCAAACTACTGGTAAGCTCCACGTCTTGGACACCGGATGAGGACTTCTCCATCTTGCTCGACGCCTTGATCAACTACTCGCACCTCGCAGGGACCTCACATCCTGAATTACCAGAAATTTTTGCAGTCATCACGGGCAAGGGACCGCAAAAAGACGCCTTTCTCAAACAGATCAAGGATCTCAAAGCGGCTGGCACGCTCGAGTTCGTTACCATTGAGACCGCCTTTCTGAGCACAGACGACTACGCCAAACTCCTTGGCTCTGCAGATCTTGGTGTGAGCCTGCACACGAGTAGCAGCGGCGTCGATCTACCCATGAAAGTGGTGGACATGTTTGGTGCTGGTTTGCCTGTGGTTGGTTGGGGCGACTTTGAGGCATGGCCGGAACTTGTGCACGAGGGTGTCAATGGAATGAGTTTCAGGAATTCAAGAGGCTTGCTTGCGGTCCTTCGGGAGCTTTTTGGCGGAGATGGGAAAGTTTTAGGGATGCTGAAGGAGGGTGCTGTTGAGGAAGGGAAGAAGAAGTGGGATGACGAGTGGGACCGAGTCGCTGGAACTCTTTTCTTTCCTTCAGGAAGCTTCTAAATATCCTTGACTGATGTACATATACTTCAAGATTCTACGACTTCTTCATGGCTTCTAATTACTTTGCACGTCGGCGTTTTTTGTTGATCCCCGCATCCTTTGCCAAGAAAAAGTCCGAGGTGACTCACTTACAATCTAACCAGTCTTATACCTCATTACTTTACTTCTCTTATTCAAGGACGCATAGTTTAGGGGTAGAACGCAATGCTGATAACGTTGTGACCACGGTTCGAATCCGTGTGTGTCCATTGTTCCAGTTTTTACTTTTGCTTTTAGAGAAAATCTGCGGGCAAACGACTCTTGGTTTGATGCCGCTCATTATTACCAGTGAAGCTCCTTAGACGTGGGTAATTGAAAATCTGTGTGTGAGAAACATAGTAGGATGCCTTTGTTTGCAATTATGCACAAGATAATCTTATATATACATATACCGATCAAGCCCGCGGTCCTGTCGAAAACATCTTATTCAGTGCCAGACATGCTAATTAGTACTTCGTTTTCACCAGACTTGTCTTCCGAAGCGAAGAGAGAGGTGAAAACCCGTTCACATAATCGCTGTGTGATAGACTGCTCGCAAGGCCTAGAAAAAGCATCCACCTCACTGGCGATCACGTGCTCTCAGGGAAGCCATATCTAGTGGTTTGTTTCCTATTCTACACTCAACACGGGAGCTCCCCGCTGACCGATCATAGTACGAGGGATGGTTCCAGAATGGGTACTGGCCGTACGGTGAACAGCACATCACGTCCGCACAGATTGGCATGGCCATCTGTGAAGCTAAGCACAAGGCAGTAGACGGCCATGCCATAAAATTCGCCTGCCTCATACTCCTGAATTTGGAAAGCCTTGTACTTCTTCAAGGGAACATGGAAGCTCTGATTCGCGACTTCAAGCGGGGTGAACAGCTAGATCGTAAAGCCCGTTTCCGCCAATTCAATAAAAAGATCAAGGCAAACGAACTCCCAACGTACACCTTTTTCGGCTTCGGTGACTGGGCGAGATTGAAGAAGCTGCTCCCGACAGCACAAACTCTCCTACTATGCTTGAACTCATACCAGCAATCAGTACTGTATGTGTAAGGCTCGTATGTACCTTCCACAAGTCCAACGCCGATATTTCTTTGACCACTTTTCAGGACTTCTTTGGATAAATTTTGATTGTTTCAGAGCTTCTGTAACATATGGCCACAAGATTATGATCATCATGAGTCGGATGGACTGCCTCACGACAAACGTAGTCGGTCTCAAAAAGCTCATGATGAGATAAGAGGCACTCAACCTTGCACTATTCATGTTCACATCCAACGACGAACACATTGGATACACTATCCGAAAGATAGTGTCGGCCATCAGTGAAAGGCAAGCTGGCATCAGAGGGGAGACCAAGAAACCTAAGCTGCTTGCCCAGATGACCATGGTCGCGTTAGAAAAGCTCAGGTACGAGGCAGCTCTCACTTTTTTATTCCTTGATCTGCTAATATTGGTCCTCTGCAACAGGATGGGCCAAGTCCAAATGCCATCAGAGCAATCACCCCAAAAAGTAATGCTGAGGCGGCTGCCCCAAGGTCCAGCAAGGGGCCCAATGAGTCAGAATTGCAGAATGCTCAGGTGAAAGTTGAGATGAAGGATGAAGATACTGATGACATACCACGCCCGTCAAACCCTACACGGATAGCGCACCTTTGCCAGACAAAGTCTCAAGTCAATGCCCAGCTGCGGAGTGGGATCCGGAAGTAGCCAAGGCCCGCTTTCTCGAAGGGACTCGTAATAAAGAGTCCAAATATCGGTGATCATCAACGAGACTCAATTGTCCAGTAGAAGCTTGTTTCGATGGTAGCTGCGCCGATGAGAACAACTGAGCTCCCACTTTGCCAACTGAGTCATGAGTTAAGCCAGAAGCCTACAAAAGAAATTTGTCTATGCGACTTCGAGAGCGATGCGACCCTGATTTGCAATGGCTGCCATCAGAGACGAATCCGCCGACAATTCATCTCTAGTTTTCCCTGCGAAGGGAGGATGCACGTGAGTAGCAAAGGTTACAGAAGGCCTCTTGTCACGCCGATTCTCCCATGAGCAGGAAAAGATAGTGAAGACGAAGCATCTCTACGACAAATATGGCCACATTACCAATATCGGCTGGAACCACAGAAAACATGTCGAGCGAACTTACAAAGCCCCAGTTCCGATCAAATGTCTCAACTGCGATATGGCCATTACCAAAGCCAATCTAAATGAGCCCCTGAGGCTAGTATGCGTGCAGAAGTGCCATCTGTCCTGTTCCCCCTTACATAATAATCTTGAGTATTCGGTAGGAGCCCAATACAAGATCTCGCACACTCAGATTGGCCAAATGCAAGACTTCGCAAATACAGCCGTCCTAATTATAGAAGAGGCTGAGGAGCATTGTGAGTACCGAAAATTAGAGGCTGAACTTGAGCCAGTCACGAGTATGATCAATCGAAGGAATTTCAGAACGTCCTTCACGATCCCTTTGCCAGCACCAGTAATGGTCTCGGAGTCATTCGGCCTCTCCAACGACGATGGCGACTTCTGGATTGGTCTACCGGGCCTAATAACCCTTTCTTTGGGGCCGTCACCACTATCGGCTTTACATGGGTACAATGAGGCTAGGGATATTTTTGAAAAGGGCAAATTACATGCGCCAAAGGACATGACGCTATCTGGGAAGCTTGTGGCCGTTACGAGTCTAGAAGAAGAGACGGCGATGATGCAAGGTGGGATTTTTGAACCATGGTGCTATTTATTGCTGCATGATATTGGCACCAATAATCTCGCTCGAGAAATAGCTCAGTGCTTTGCGCTTGACTTTATATAATCACAGTAGGGATTGGATTAATGGATGATGCTATACCATTCACCTTCCTGCCTTTGTGTCTAATCAAATGTGAGATCTTCGTACTTAACTCCTTTCCCAGGATCCCATCTAGTGTTGAGCGCTCTTCCAAATTTCTAGCACAACCATTTTTCGTCAACTGTCCGGGATTCGATAGGTATATGCATGCGCCAAATCCTCGGGCCATCTTCGGAGGCGCTAGGCCTATCACGGTCTAGGGTCAAGCTGTCAATACTAGAATATGACATTGATGCATCAACGGCAAAAACGTTCGGAGAAACAAAAGAAGTTGGGCTTGGGAAGCAGAGAAACAAAAATAAATTGGGCTCTGCGTGACTCGAACTAAAGTAATCACATTAGATGCTTGACGCATTGAACGTGAAGAAAGTTGAATTACCACGCATCGATCGCGCCACAAGCGAGCATTCTACCCTTAAACTAAGAACCCAGTATGACACAACGGGTCATAATAGAATCAATATACCACAACTAGTCTAATAATTATACAGAATCCGGATGTGCAGGGAGAAAGCACGAAAGTCAATATAATCACAATACACCAATCTCTAAGAAATAATCTGCCCGGCAATTAAGAGAGAGCTAAATCTAGATTCAAGCTACTCCGGCCTGCCCAAAAAGGGGAGATGCATGACTTGCTAAGCTAATGTTGGCACATAGGACACGGGTCAAGCGCTTGAAATGCAACCAGAACCCAGCCGAGAAGCCCCAATAAATGTACAGCAATGTCACCCGGAAGTGGGACGAGATCTAAAGAGGAAGCTCTTGGAGCAGGGTCCGGGGCATAGCAACAGATTGTTTAGTAGTAAAATCATGATGGAGAGTCAAGAGACGATGACTAGTGCAGAACTTCAAGTCCATTTGGCAGTCTCTCATGAAGGACACATTACGAGCAGAGCGCGCCTAAGAAGGAACAGACGTGAAATCTCGGTTTTCCAACATCGATGGATTGAATGCCGATATGGAGCCAGTTTTCGAGCCTTTGGTCGACGGCTGAGAGCTTGAAGAGAAGCAAGATGATCAGCTAGATGGATAGAGGCGGAGGGATGAACTGGGAGGGGAAGGAGGCTTGAAGGTTAAAGGAAGATAAACAGATGCCTTCCGTTGTTGTTCTCTGGCCTTTGGCTTTGGTCTCGGATTTCATACGTGAGTGTTGATCGCCTCGAGACCTCAATCGGTATCTGACTATCATCTACAGCAGTTTCTTGTGCAATGACATTGACATTCAATTCGCGCTTTGGCAGGGTGATTTGAGCAATCACCTCAACGCAGCCATATAAGTGGCGGACTTGCCATTTATGGCTTCTCCTTTGGTTCGCTCATGTGGTGATCTTATGGTGACTCCAGCGTACTGCTAGGTCATGGTTCTGGTGTCTCCAGCATGGTGCTTGATTTTTAGTTGGATCTTGTTTCCGGCGTTGTGCTGACTCTTGTAGCTAGCAAAGACAAATGATATCTCTCCACGCTATTTTACAACGGCTTTGATCAGGCTAGGGCTTTCTCACTCCCAGAATTTTTATACTGCTAGACTTTCTTTTACGAAGTGATTGAAGAATGCAGATCTCTGGGATCTCACCATGAAATTCATGAGCATTTTCTTTGGCAACATGAACCTTGAAATGGATATTGCCCGGTCCTACACCCAATCTCATCACCCACCCAATGGTCCATGTATACTCCCGTGCCCAACTTGATCAGGTCCATCCCAAAGAGTGAAAGTACAATAGCCAAACTGACGACCAGGGGCAGACATCCAATTGATTACATCCTGAATCCCAGAGTGTAATACCCCGTACGTGGTTTGATGACTCTGTTCGCTGTTCACCACGAAGGTGATTGCGTTTCGGCCCAACGCACGCCATCCGATAGCTGGTATAATGGTGTCCGGGTTGTTGTTTAGATAACTTTGCACATTGCCTAGAGCGTTAATGAGGAGGGACTGGACGGCGGCGTTTGCCGCGGTGAAGGCGACGTAGGTGAACGTGTTGGTGTTTGCGAGGCACCATGCGTCGCTGCTGCTACCACCGCTGTCACTTCGGGCTTGTAGGTCTGTCCGATGTACGCGGTTGCTAGCTCCTCTGATCTTATCGTCAGACTTTGCCAGTTTGGCCCAGGGTTATGTTGGCAGATAGCTTACGTTCCGGCAATGACACCTGGTATGTTTGCACAGTAGACAGTATGACCAGGACTTTGACACGCGATCCCCCATAAGTCCCACGAATTGACGCATCAGAGGTTGGGATAGTGCCTGGCGTCGGGGCGGCAACGATAAAAATAAGAAAACAAGACAGCGCAGATACGACTGGGAGAGAGAGAGCCCACATGGCGCTGAAAAGCCCCTTATCAACAAGAAACAATCACCAAAATATACAAGTCTTGTCCGTAGAAGCATCCTCGAACCAGAACATATATCTCCATATATGCCTCGATCTCAAGATCGGCATGTGGAATACTCTCAGCATCTGAACAGCGGAAAGAGCAAGATAGCATCTCATTTAGTAGAAGCGCAGGAGCAAAGCGATTTTAGAGGTAGCAGAAAGAAACGCTAGACGTCACAAACCTCTTTAGTCGAGATCTGACACCTTCTGTGTGCCGGACCGGGGCACGGCACGCATCCTAAAAGCCCGCGTATGTACATATGGAGGAAGAAAGCTTGCGATTTGAGCGTTACGGTGTATACGCGCCGTAGGCGACGTCGAGGTCTAGCGCGTGGCGTAGTGAAACTCAAATTGACCGAAGTTTCGCTGCTGCAACGGATACTCGAAATAAGGTGCAATACACTCGACGCTTGTTCTTAGTACTGCTCTCAGACAGGCGCAACCAGTTATTGAGTACCGGGCTGTGCCGAGACTATGCGATGCCCATGTCGAGTGATAATCGAGGCCAACAGCAGCCCAAATAGACAAGTTTGATCCATCAAAGACTAGCCAAACGCAAAACTCACATGTGAAGTATGAAGGTGTCGATACTGGATATAGGTCGACTAGGTTTCCTATACCGAAAGGAATGACTTTGACCAAGCCTCTTTTTCACATGCTTGGCTGGCCTTTGCGGTCATTGTTGCTGCTCAATTGGGCTAGACTTTGACAAAAATTCACACCTCGCTTTCCGAATACATGAACGCTTCTAGCTCAAATGTCGCCAGAAGAAGTCTTCATCGGGGTTGAACTCTTTTGCTCGAATACAATAGGTTGAGGCTTTATTGCCCTCTATTGTGGGATCTTTACCACAAAACCCACCAAGGGAGCTACTTCTATAATCAAAATACCGTCCGAGTGTAGCTCTGAATCCTCTCAACGAGACACCATGTTGCCAGCCGCTCAGATTCCAGCGGGAGTCTCGACCCAGGACTGCCTTTCTTGGTCTCCAGACGGCGAGCTGGCAATCGCCGCCGGTGAGCAGGTATACCTCTTGATCCCAAAACGAGATGGGCCCGAACCCTGGAAGCACATATATTTTCGAGTCGACAACTTCACCTTCGATGAGTGGCCCTGGCCAGCACAAGCCAGCTTCAAAGATATGTCAATTGGCGAAGAACAAGCCAGAGTCACGGTCACCTCACTTGCATTCTCCCCAAATGGACTAGCAAAATACGGACGATCGGTGCTCGCTGTCCTGACATCGAACCTTTTGCTGTCACTTTGGGCTCCTACTGGAGATGTCGCAGATCCCGAGAGCTGGGAGAGGGTCCTCATACTGAATTGGACTTTTACACCACCACAAATTTCACCAGCCAATGGTGGCCGTCGTCCGTTGCAGAGAATCAGGAGCATGGCCTGGGCACGTACATGTCTTCAACATGTAGACCGTCTAACACCATTTTCGACACGAAAATGGGGCATTCATCTCCTGGCTTTCACAGATGATGACAATGGAATCTACTTTTCGAAGGTCTCAAGTCCATTTGTTGACGCTTCTATGCCTTGGGATGCAAAGATACTGCTGCGCAAGGAGGTGCAACCAGCTTCTAAAGCCACTAGTCGACCTTCCCTTCTCAGTCTCGCTTTGAATGCAACGCATTTCATTGATCACGTCGAGTTCGGTGCATGGACCGATTCTGGCACCGTACCTGTGATCTACCACTCATCTGGGACTGTTCACTATGCAATGCTTGCGGTCTCTCTCGGCCCACCTCTAAAAGCGACGCTTACAGAGGAGGAAATAGGCGCTTCTCGTGGTGTGTCACCGATTGATCAGCCTTCAAGAGCAACATCCTTCCAAGCTCAAATCGATGATCAGAAAGGAAGACATGATACTCAAAATGCGTTTGGTGGCAATGTTACCACACAATCATGGGGAACAGCTTCTTTTGATGATCTAGTCGCTACCTGTATCTCATTACGCCCCACGAACTCAATCGAATTCCTTGATCCATCTGACGGATCTGCTGTTATACTTTTCGAACATGGTAAAGACACCGGCCATAACCATAATCCTGACAAGTTCCCCTGGCAATTCTCTTCAAAGGTGGACCAATCAGAAGCGTACAAAGCCATTCTCGACTGTATTCTTGACGGTCAACTTTTGCGCTCACTAGATCTTAGCAATTTCGACTTCAAGATTATCTATGCCGCTATCTGCGCGGCGGTACTAGCGGACGACGCGCTGCGACAGCAGCGCTTGCAAGCTGCCGAGGGCCTCATGTATCTGTTACAGTTCAAGACCGAGACAAAGCTTCAAGCAGAGCTGGAGATGGTAGCTTCTTGCCGGAACGGGCAACAGATTTCACACGAGGACCTAATCGGGTTGGTCAGGAACACGACAGAGGCTAGAGGCCAACAGAATAGAGACTATAATCTCCAAGAGTTTCCTTTGCTAGAAAGCTGCCCATACTGCTTAGGGGCTAGCTCACAGAAAATTGGGTTTGAGAGTATGACAGAGGCGCATTGCCCACAGAACCACCCTTTCAGTATGTTCCCAACAATTATTCTTATAGGATATTGGCTAATGATCTTTGCAGCGAGATGTGCTCTCACGTTTCTACCAATACTTGAGCCAGGCTTCTCAAAGCGATGCGCGGACTGTGGTCGTGAGTATCTAAATGAACAGCTTCATCCTGGAATCGCAACAGATTACGCGGCTTCGTCTCAAGAGTCCACACCGTCACTGGCCGCTACGTTGTTCGATAGATTCGATACCTGCCCTTACTGTGGTGGCAGATTTCAAGATTGAAAGTCAGACCTGATAACTTTTTGTCCTGACCAGCGCCAATCAGAAGTATATAGAACCAAGCAACTAAATACTCATTTCGCTCACACAAAAGCCAGCTACAGAATCAGTCTTGGATGCAGTTGGAAATCATGACTCAACATTGGCTATTCATAGAGGACAATACTTCATGAACAGCGATATGATTCGTCGCAATCCCACTGGCATTCCTCGCTTGTTCGGAAGCTTGCGATGTCCCACGAAATTCTCTTGCAACTGCTCTAGCGAGGTGGCCTCATCCTTTGTCTATAGTACTCATGCTTTGTTTGTCTGCATCTGAACCAGCATCGTGGTAGCACTGTTTCTGCCAGTAAAAGTTTTGATCGCGCCGGAAGCGGCTCGACATGCCCACATGCGGACAACGATGGAAGAACTTATCAATGATTCGCGAGATGCTTTGTCTACCGTGATAGATTGTAAGATCTACTATCGAGATACATACTCAAATCTGCAATGAACCACCCTGTTCATCAACAGCAACAGCTTTCATCATGGCAGAGGGGAAATCCCCAGCCATACCAGACCGCCACCCAGCTCGACGCCTTTCCCTTATTACAAACAACCTCGACCGACCGCTATCAATCGCTTCAAGTACAGGCCGCTCTCCTAACGTCGTCCCAGGACCTAGCAGTCCTACCCGAAGCCTCGTGACTGAGATCTTCAATAGCCGTCCGTTCCAGCATTCCAAAACAGGCGAGAGCTCCAATCTCGCCCACTCGCCAGGCTCTGAAAAGGAGCAACTGGATGGCCAAGTGAATAGTCGCTTCAGCTTCGTATCCGGGATCTCTGATCGATATGGGTCCACTGGAGGCATCAAATCACAACCTTCCCAGCGCTCGAGACACCATGCTCAGACGTCGCCTCTGGAGAGGAGGATCAGTGCACCGACTGCGGTCAGTGACAGTCTTGGTTTCGCAGAGGAGACGCCAGCCATGGCATCAACAAGAGCCATTAAGTCACCTAGGCACTCGAACGCTACTACGACTACAATGGAGACTGGAGTGAGCGACGAGACTAGAAACAACTACCATACTGTCTTGCGCGAACTGGATGGGATGGCTGAGCCAGTAGAAGGTTGGCCACTACCTACACCTCCCGGCACATCTAGCTCAAGGAATGACATCCACGAGCTGCCCGCCCAGTCTTCCGCACCTCCAAACATGCCCCCAAAAGCTGCTGCAATTCTCGAACAGCCAACGGACGAGCGTCTCGCAACACCAAGCCCACGAACCCCCAAATTCTCACGCGTCCCCTTTCTCTCCAAACTCTTCAAATCAACCCCGAAGGATGAATCGAGAAGTAGTATGATGGCATACCACCAAGACGAAAAGGGGCCCCCACCACCCCCCAAATCCTATTTCGAAGACGAAAGCGACAACGACGCCGAATCCATCCACATCGCGCAAGCCACCCAAGCCCGCGTCGGCACCCCCATGCTGGTAAAACACGGTTCAGCCGCCAAAGTCGGCTTGAAAGACATGCTCCGCTCAACTCCGCCCACAGGCAGCCGACCAAACACAGGTCCATCAAAAGCAAAAGCCGCCACGATTTTCGGCGAAGACTCAGACTACATCCAAGACTCGCACCGCGAAGAAACATTGGGCATGTCTAAAGCCCTCCAGGGCGAAGACCCCGCACACGACAACGCCAGCACACAAAGCGGTCCCATCGGCCTCGGGCTATGGAAGGAAATCAACCCTTTCGCTCCTACGAGTGCGCCAAGGTCGCAGTCGCTCCAGGTGCCATTGCAGCAGGCTCCGAACGTACCGGCGTCAGCACCACCTTTCACGAGAAAGGTGTCTTTTCCCCTTCCAAATCCACTCGATATCAGGCCTGAGCATCGATTTTTGAGACAGAGTATTGTCAGTACGCCGTATCCGAGTGCGGAGTCGAAGGATAGTAAGAAGAAGAAAAGGGGTCAAGCTTGGAAGGGGAGTCCGAAATTCGCTACGCCAAAGGCAGATGATGGGAAAGGGCCCGCTCTGACGCTGGTTCTTTATGGGTATAGTAATCCGTATCCGAAGGTCAAGACGTTAGTGGTGCCGAGTGAGCAGGAGATGACGCTTGTGGATAAGAGCGAGGGTGGTGAGCCGCCGGTTGTCGCAACGCTGAAGAGTGGGTTTGATGATGAGAAGCTTTTCACGCTGATTCGATCTGAGTATGCTGGTATGCGAGGGTCGTTGCATCAGCTGATTAGTGCACGGAATGTACGGAGTATCAATCTCTTGTCGTATCATTCCGCGTCCCAGCTGGCTTCGAGAAAGGCCAAGCCGATGCAATTTCGAGGGGATGATGTGCAGGAAGAGATTGCGGAAGCGCGGATGCTGAATCTGCTGCATAAACCGAGTCTTGGAAGGAATCACTATGAGTGGACCCAGTGGATCAATACGCTCCCTCAAAACACCCAAGATAATGAGGAGGAGAAAGACAAGATCGCACTCGAGCTCGTTGAAGGCTGGTCTCCCGGCAAACTCTACCTAGCCGTGGCAGCGGTGCTTGTCTGCAGCCTGTTGGCCACACTTTTGTGGATCTTTTTGGGCGTCGGAGGAAACAGTGTAGAGCTCGGTAATATGACAACGGACCCTTACATCAAAGAAGGTGCTGGAGGCAGGATCGCTGGAGCTTATGCGGAGGTCAGAGCACATGCTGCTGGATTTCATGGCGCGGGAGGAAGAGTGGGATCCGGTGCTGCGCTGGGTTTGCTTGTCTTGATGTTTGGTTGGACTGGTGTGGGAGCATGGGTGCTGTTGAGTTGGTTGGTGATGTGACGGCTGGTAATCTAGCATGGCAAAGCAAACTAAGCATCCCTGACCTGGTCTTTTGTGCAGTAGATTGATGAATGGCGGTGAATGCCATCTGAATGTGTATAATAATATAAGGCCCGGAACATCTGCAAGCAATAGAATAGAACGTTAAAATCTTGACTAAGCAGATGCAAAATGCTAGGCCATGTTGTTGGAACTGATATTGGAGACGCGAGCATACTCAATCGCCACCTGACGATTGGCCTCCACACAATGAACACGTGCTTGTGCCGCCGCGTCCAACGCTGTGGCCAAGTCTCCGGCCCCAATCCTGTTGGTTCTCCGTTGCTGATGGAGGGGAGGATGGATTTGAGCTTTTGCTGGCGTCTTGTTTGTCACGGCACTTTTTGCACGAGGAACCGGATCCCCAGAATGATTCGTCGTCCAATCTCCGATATCGATGCTCGAAACTGCATTACGTATCATGATTTCTACGGTCTTCACAGCGGAAATATACAAAAAGAATACGGAACAGATTCCCGTTCCTACCATGAAAAAAACAAACACATTCTTGCTGTCTCCAGGCGCGACGCTCGTATCCAGTGCTCGTGTCCAGGTGAAGCCTTCATAGATAGTAAAGCCTATCAAGAATACGAAAGTCGACACTTTGACCATGGCAAAGGGTACGAAAATAATGATCACTACAGCCAAAGAAGCCCGAAGACTATCAACAGTTTCGGAACCTTTTCGGCGTAAAGGTAGCCTGAGCCAGTCTCTAATGCTGTCCACCTTGTAGAGCTTGCCAACGATTCTCTGCAGCACGCAAGCGTAGTAAACAGATAGGCAGCCGGAGACTACGCCAACGAGGAAGAAGGCGCGCGAGACCCAGTGGGTCGAGCTCAAGTTGGGTAATGAGAGGCCCGTGATGGCTGCTTGGGCTATGATGGCACCCTATGCTCTATTTAAGCATACTTTCAATCAGTCGAAATTAAACTGCTACGGCGGTCATGTTACAATCGTCTGTATAGGCTTGTCCAAAGGTGAGCGCCTCTTCGCCGCTATCGTGCAAGACTTCATTTTGCATCCTTTCGTATTGCATTGCCGTACCGGGCCGGAGGAGCTCAACCAAGAGCCCCAGACCTCGCCCATAATTTTGCTGTAAGGCATGTTGCCGCCCCTTGAAAGCCGAAACGTCTCGATCGCGTGTACTTAGCGCGATGGCAACGAGAAAGCTACTGACGACTCCATGGTTGATTATGTATCGATCGAGCATGGTGGACGTAATTGCAGAAAATTGGAGACCTTTAAGAGGTAAATGCGTCGTGTAGATAGTTTGTTGCTTGTTGTTAAAATGAAGTTTCCAGACGGAGACTCGCCCCCAAAGGATCGGTACTCTACCTAACAGGACTTGCAGCACATCTCGATTCGTCCATCAGGACATTAGTCTTCAGTCAGTGAAAGAACATCAGGAGCATAGCCTTGTCAGTCTCTAGTAGAGCCATTACGCAGCTGGGGCGCGACTGGATGCAGCTGCGATGCCTGCGTCTCAAGCAAGTCTTCAGGTTTAAACGCGGATTGTCAAGTTTCTATAAGTTCTGATGAAGTCTGGCTCTAGATCACCTTCAGCAATGTGCGCCGCAAAGTCCGGATAAGAGATAAACCGCACATACACGTTACTCGTAGCTCATCTCCCAAGGTACTGGTAGTATTTGAAGTCAAAAAACTTTATACACACGTCGTCTGGGTCTCTAGAGCCCGGCATTGTTTTCGGTACTATCAGCAGCCTCCTGCGAACTGATTATCCTCAATCCAACAACAATCATCGTCTCCGTCGGACCATGATACATAAGAGCCCTGAATCTGCCAGTGAAGCCTCGCTTCGTAGCATCTATCATGGCAATCATAAAGGATTTGACGAAATCCCAATGGATGACACTGGTCTCGCATTGGAAATCTAGGCGCATGTCGAGTATCTTCAGTGACATCGCTTTCATAGGCTCCAGTGTCCGGGCACATTCGATGACTCGTTCGTATACTCTTTGGTAATAGTCTGCGAGTAATGCCGAGGCGATTTGGACGGGAAGACCTGAATCCACATAGAGGAATTTCATCCACCAGCCGTTGCGTAGCGGTAGGATGTCGTCATCGCGTGCTCGAAGAGAAGCGTCGGAATAGCCATGATGCCCGAGAGATCTGAATAGCGGCCTCTCAAGGCCATCGGCCATATCGGGAATTCGAGCAGGAGATCGTGAGATTGGGCTTCGCCGAGTGGGGCTCTGGTACGCGCCGTCATTGTGACGTTGCGATGTTGCCCAGGCAGGTGTGGTGTACAAGCCAGAAGCCAAGAAGAGAGAACAGAAAACAACGACTTTGGAAGTAGTATGTAAATGCATCGTGATGGGAACGACAGGACCCTAGCACATAGGCAGGACACAAACACCGGGCACTGATAGAAAGAACGATAAAACGGAAACGCAGAAAGTGTGTGAGCGGAGATGATATGTTTGCTATACGTTGGAAGGCTCATGTTTGGCACTCGATTCCGTGATAGCGTCTGCACACACGCTTTGGGCACCTTCTCGCCTAAAATATCGTCACCGAGTGGGATGTTGTCCAATATTCGATGCGACGTACGAATACGGCAGCAGCACCGAACGATGTCGAAAACATTGCTCCAGTTATTCTTTAGAATGGGACCCAAAAAAAGCACAGACATTCGCGTGGGCGAGGCGGTGCTGGCTGGTTGGTTGGTTGGTTGGTTGGTTTATTCATACACTGATCCGCCTTTTGGCATGCAGGGGAGTCTACAAGCGTAAAGCCGTCCCTCTGCTCCCTGGGGCCCGCCCCATGAAGAAAGATCCAGCCTAAAGTTAGAATTCTGCTCCCCAGTTATCCGTTCGAGGGCTGCACATCTAGGGAGTCGTAACCCCGGCAGTGCCCTCCTACGGCTGACGGGCAGGCTTCCAGCTTTATACTGGAAAAAGGAAATAAAAGTCAAAAGAAGACGCTTATAGGGGCTGCGCTATAGGCACAGCTCCCAAGGGTATTTATCCGAGGTTATACCCTCGAAAGCAAACATGAGCCCTTATCGCTAATAAAGTATATGTGTTCCCGCCCAAAATTATTCCGTCCCAACTCCGAATCCTCGTAATTCTGTCCTATTCTGACCCATTTCCTCTCCCTCTGTGGCGATGTGGCTTTGGCTTGGGGTGTGCCCACTTAGGTCGTTTCGGGTGTACCTTGATCTCTCCCTAGGGATTAACCGTGATGTTTATTCAGGTAGGCTTCCTTCGATTTTTAGAAGCTGGTATTGGTATAGTACAAAAGTGCACCCGCCGCAGGGTCCCAAAGGTGTCGTGGGGGGTGTCAGAGTTGGTCGCCGCGCTGCTCAGTGGTACATCCAAACCATGGCTTGTGACTGGCGGTGCTGGCTGAAGATGGCGCGAACGTAAGCGAGTTTGGCGGCTACCAGGTAGTTGGGGGATCGAAACCCACTCTAAATCTCAGTTGGGATACCCTAAAATTGAGCCTGGGAGTTCACACTCTGGGTATCTATCTCGCAAGAAAGTCCCCACGTGCTAGGGGCGCGCCTCGCCCCTTCGGTACCGTGGTACCGAAACGGCCTAATAGATGGGGACGGATAGGGATAGACCATCTACAAAAGTGTAAGCGACTCTGAGAATCCTGGTTTGCTCGGAGCGCTCAGGCCCGCTCGCGAGCGCTAAAATAGCTCAAAGCTAGTTAAGAATTCTCAGGCCCGCTCAGGGTTATTTAGGATTCTTAGGGCCGCTCAATACCAGCTTCAGGGCCGCTCAGGGCCGCTCAGGGCCGCTCAGGATTATTTGTTTACATGGCCATTACTACTGCTATAGATATACGCGTATACATGGCCATTCTTGCCCCCATAGATATGCGCATTCATGGCCATTGCTGCTGCCATAGATACGCGCATACATGGCCCATAGATACGCGCATTCATGGCCATTGCTGCTGCCATAGATATGCGCATACATGGCCCATAGATATGCGCATGTATGGCCATTCTTACCCCCATAGATGCGCGCATACCCCCATCTATGGCCTATACTGTTACGAGCACTCGTGACGCATTTTGCGCGCGCAGCGAGTACTTCTAGGAACAAAAGAGATCACACTCGCGGTGCCCGTACAGCGAGCATACTGTTACGATCTTGGCGCAGGATCAACTGAACCCGCGACAAGGGTAACCACGGTCATGATCGCAGTACTGGCTGAGCGATCATTCATAATAACTCTTAGTAGCTATACTACTATAAAAGACTATAGAGGTCTTAATATAGTTTCCTTCTATTATATAAATAACGTACTTTTCGGTAGATAAGAGCTTTATATTTAACTTCCCTTAAGATTTTTAATTCTAAATTCTAAATATAAACGTTTATTAAATCTTTAATTAAATTTATTAAACTTATTTAATTTTATTTTATATTAATACGAAGTTTATTATCCTTTAATCTTTAATACTTCTCTTTATAAATACTAATCTAGGTTTTATTAATATTATATTAAGGTATTAAACGGAGAGCCTTAATACTTTAAATATCTTTAAAATAAATACTTTAGAATTAATAAAAACCTTAACTCTAAATATCTAAAATAATATTAAAAGATATAATATTATAGAAGAAAGGGATCGTATTAAAATCGCCTATTTAAACTATTATTATAAAAAGCGCGATAAACTTAATAATTAATTATTATAACTTTAATTATTCTTTATATTTAACGAGAATATTATACTAGTTATTAAATAAATAATTTTTATAATAACCTATATAAAAGGTAATACGTAGAAATAAATTAAATTATTCCTAAAATATTATATAGAAGTAATAAATAATATTAATAACTCGTTAATAAAACTTTAGATAGAGAACTTCTTTAAATTTAAAACCGAGATTCGTCGCGTGTTTAAATTATCTAATAAAAATAATATAATAATTCGTATTATTTAATATTTAATATAACGTAGGTCTATATCTAATTACTCGGCGTAGTTTTAATATTATATAATATTTACGAACTAGGACGATACTACTTTTATAATAATATATCGACGAGGACTAAAAAATAATATAAAAAACGAATTTATATAAGTAAGAGCCGTTATTAAAGACCTCGATATATTTATAAAATAAATAATTAAGATTAACGATAAATTATACGAATATATAATAAAGAAATATTATAACGGAGGAGTTAACGAATAAAAACGTTTAGGAGTTTATAATAACGAATATAATTTAATTAATTATTACCGCTATAAGAAATCTAACCCGTATAATTATATATTAATAGAACTCGATTTTATTAAAAAAGAATTTATAAAAGAATTTTAAAAAAAGAGTAAATAATAATAAAAAGGAAAAAAAAAAAATTATTATAATTATAATAAACCGGGCTATATCGCTAGGAACTATTATTCGAAAAATATAATAAATTAATAATAATTAAATATATTTAAAAAGAGAATATTAAATAATATAATCGAGTCCCTTAAAGATCTAGTATAAAACGATATTATATTTAATAATTTATTAAAGAAGTAGAGGAATATTAAAGAAAAGATTATTTAAAGAATTTAAGAACTCGAAGAATTAAATAATAATAATAATAAAACTCTAGAGGAAGATTTAAAAGAAGGATAAAAATAAAAATACAATATAATAAATTTTAAAGAATAATTTTAAATAATAAACTACCTCGATAACTTTAGAATTTAATTTATTATATTAAAAAAGAAACCCGAGGAAAAAAAGAAAGAAAAAATATAATCCTCTAAAATTAATTATATTTATAATAAATATTACCTAAAATATAAAGAGATATATTAATTAATATACGCGAGCGAATATTATAAATATTATTACGATAATTTAGGAGAGCGAAAATATATCGTAAAGCCAAGATATAATTATAATTAATAGAATAATTATATTAAAAATAATTATTCGTAGTATTTAATTAAGAAAAGGGAGAACTAAATCTTCCCGGGTTATAATAAAGAATAATAATTATAATTACGAAACTAAATAAAATATAATAAGGAAACGAAATATTATAATTAAAACGAATAATATTATTATTTAATTAAAGATTATAAAAGGTACTTTAAGTCTAAAAAGTATTATAGATTTTTATTTTCGACGGGAAAAGACTAGTCCCTTATATTAAAGGGAAATACGACGAGATTAATATATTAACTTTAGAATAATATCTATATTTAATTTAATACGGTATATATATACGAATACCGGTAAAAGTCAACGGATATAAAATCGTTATAATAATAAACTCAAGAGTAATTAATAATTTTATATCTCGAATAATAATTTAAGTAATTAACTTATTAACTCGAGAAAAAAAAGAATAATATAAATTTTAATTAACCGACGGGTCGAGGTTATTAAGAAAAAGAGTAAATAAAAAAACGTTCCCGTTATTAATTATTATTTAATATTATTATAAGGAAATTACCTTCGATATAATAAAAATAATTATTTATTATATTATTCTAGGAATACCTTAATTAAAGAAATATAATCTAATAATTAATTAGAAAATAAGAATATTTATATTTCCGCGTATTAGAGATATCGCTAGTATAATATTTATATACCTATAAAGGATAACTATAAATAAGAAATCGAACTATAACTCGGTCGAAACTTATAGTACTTTATTATCGAATAAGGATAACCTCGTATAAGGATCCGATTTATTATATATTAATTAAAGAGGTTAATAAGGCGAATAAATTAAAATTTTTAATAATAAAAACGAACCTCCTAATATCTCTAAAGAGTATTAATAATAGAAGTATCTTTTTTAGGAAAAAAAAAATTATAAAAACATTTCTTAAATATTAATTATAAGATTATAAAATCGAACCCGAATTAAATAAATAATTAATATTTAAACCTATTTACACTTTATTAGAAAAAGAACTCGGAGTATTTCGCGGGTATATTAACGGGAATCTTAAAAAGAAATTCATTCGAGAATCTAAATTATTAGTAGGTTATCTAATCCTCTTTATAGTAAAAAGGAATAAAAACCTATAATTATATATATATTACCGAAAATTAAACGATATTATAATAAAGAATCGGTACTCTCTACTAAATATTAACGAGTTATAAAATCGGTTTATAATAATAAAAATCTTTATATAACTAGATCTTCGAGGTATATATAATTTAATTTAAATTAAAAAAAGCGAGGAGTAGAAGACTATCTTTAAAATTAAATATAATTATTACGAATATTTAATAATACTTTACGAATTTATTAATAAATTTATAACCTATTAAATATTTATTAATAATATTATACGAGTATATTTAAATATAACGGTAATTATATACCTCGATAATATCTTAATCTACTCTACTAATAAGGAAAAATATATTTAATATATATAGGATATCTTAATTTATTTATTACTAACTAGACTTCTTTTTAAATTAAAGAGATACGAGTTTTATAAAGAATTAATTAAATTCCTTAAATTTATAATTAATATTAAAAGTATTTATATAAGTCCTAAAAAGATTAGGAGTATTAAGGAATAATTTATATTATATAATATTAACACGATATAGAGTTTCTTAAAATTTACGAACTTTAATAGAAGATTTATTAAAGATTATTTTAAGAAGGCTTTACTACTAATAAATATTATAAAGAAAAATATTATTCTCTAATAAAGAAAAGAATAATAATGATTTTTTAAAGTATTTAAAGAGGCCTATAAAAAGCTACTAGTACTATATTCCTTTCGAAGTAACGAATTAACTCGAATCGAAACCGACGCTTTAGATTTAATAATAGGCGCTTATATACTCTAAAAAAACGATAAATAATACCCTATTATATATTATTCACGAAAGATATTATTAGTAGAATAGAATTATAATATATATAATAAAGAATTACTAGTAATAGTCTTAATATTAGAATAATAAAAAGTTTATATAAAGAGTTATTTAAATTTTATTATCTTTATAGATTATAAAAACCTTCTTAACTTTACTACTATAAAATAATTAAATCGAAGATAAGTTAGGTAATTAGAATTATTAAAATAATATAAATTTAAGATCTTCTATACCCCGGGAAAAAATAACGGTCGCGCCGATATATTTAATAAGCGAGAAGACTATATAGAGAATAAAAACGTAATTATATAATTAATCCTTATTTAATAATAGGACAAATCGCTAGTTATAATATAATAACTAGTAGCGACGCTATATATATTTATTCCCGGAATTATTAATAATATTAGGACGGGATATAAAAGCGATACCTTAATTAAAATACTAAGAAGTTAGTAATTATAAATTAAATTATTAGAGTATAATAAGAAAATCTATCTTCCTAAAGAATATCTTAAGGAAGTTATCCGCGATTATTATAATAATTTAACCTAAGAATACCTTAGAGTTATTAAGACTATAAAATTTATTTATAAAGAATACGACGTACCGAGATTATAATCGTACGTCGAGAAATATATTAAAGAATATATAAAATACTAGTAGAATAATCTATAAGGTATATTAGATATAGTTAAATTTAATTCGCCCTAATATTATAAATACTCTAGGACGACTTTATAATAAATTTTATTATTAAATTACCGAAATTAAAGGACCCTATTATAGTAGAGGTCTTTAACTCTATTATAGTAGTTTATAATAAACTTAGTAAATATACTATAATAATATTAATTAAGGAAATTTATAAGGCGGAATAAATCGCCTTCGTATTATTAGATCGATTAATTAAGGATTATAAAATACCTAAATTAATTATCTTTAACCGAGATAAATAATTTACTTTTAACTACTAGAAAATACTTATTAATACTATTAGAATTAAGTTACGAATATTAACCGCGTACTATTTATAAACGAATAAATAAACGGAGTAGACTAACTAAATAATAAAAACGTATTTACGATATTACGTTAATAAAAAATAAAACGACTAGGTAAAACTTTTACCTATAATTTAATTAGTATTTAATAATAATTAGTTTAATATAATAAAACTTATATTATTCTTCGTTAACTTTAATAAATATATTAATATATTCCTCGAGCCTAGATAAGGACCGAGTATATAAAGGGCCTTAATTTATATAACTAATATAAGAGTATTATACCGAGATATATAAACCTAGATTAATTAAATAAATACTCGGACTAAAAAGATAATAAATAAACGTCGAAAAGAGTATTTTTAATTAAAGATTTAATTAAAGGAGGGGGATAAAGTATACTTCTTAATAAAAAATATAAAAAATAAAAGACTAAATAAGAAACTAGACTACGTTAAAATCGAATTATTTTGGATTAAAAAGAATAAAGAATTAATTAATTATAAACTAAATCTTCTAGCCGACGCTAAAATATATTTAATATTCTATATCTTTTTATTAAAATTAATAGACTCTATAATATCCTTATAAGAAACCTTTTATTTTTATATAAAAAAAGAAATAGAATTCGAGGTCGAGGGAATCCTAGAATTCGACTATATAAATTAAAAATACTTTATTAAATAGAAAGGGTATAACGAGGTAGAAAATACGTAGGAATATAATATTAATTTTACGAATTATCGATAACTCTTTACGGAGTTCCGTTAACGCTAGAAAGAGAATAAATAATATTTAATTAATCGAAATTAAAGGATAACTCGAAGAGCTCGGACGAGATATCGAATAAAAAGTCGTTAAAATTAATAGTATTAACGGTTTTAATTACCCGCTTATTTAATTCTAACTCTTTAATATTTTAAAGTTCCTATTTTATTAATTTTTCTTTCTCCGCCTCTACTTTATTATATTAAGATTATAAACGAATAAATTTCGCCTATATAATTTTTATTTACATCGGCAAGTCCGGAAAAACAGTTCTGCAAAATCGCTACTTAATCGGTGCAAAATGCGCATTTTGCAGCCTTGGCAAATCTTGGCGCCAAGATTTTCAAGTTAGAGTTAAGGTCTGCGCGGGAGCGCTAAACTTAATCCTAAAAATAGCTTTATAGCCCTATAGGGCAACGCTAGTAAAAATCTAATTAAAAATTCGGAATCTAGGCTAAAAATAGATTTAGTAAAATATTTATATTCCTATATAGGGGCCCTAGTCTAGATGCTATTAAAAGTCAAAGTCCAAAAAAAAAAAAAAAAAAAGTTGCTAAATCGGTGCCATATCGCTGCTTAATCGGTGCATAATGTGCTTAGAATGTGGGACATGAGCAGATACGCATTTCCAGCATTTTGTGCAATTTCGGTGCAAAATGCGCAAAAATCGGGGTTTCCCAAGTTGCCGATGTAAAGTTATAGATTCTTCCTCGTTTTTTCTATATAATATATTTCCTCCGGCGATATATCGGTAAAGCGGGAGCCCGTACAAGAAGAGTCGAGGTACTAAATCCGTATTTTCTTAATTTAGGCGGAAAAATAACGAAAAGAGAACGTGTAAAAAAAAAAAAAAAATTTTTTTTTTAAATAAAAACCCTAAAAATAGTAATATCGGATTTAAGATCTTAAATCCGTGATTTTCTATTAGCGTCGGGTAGCTCGTTAAGCCTATATAGAGCGCTATAACTACGCTAGTCTAATTTCGATTTTAAATTATATTGATTTATAAAAATTATATACGCGCGTAATACCCCCTAAGCTAGCGCGGTATTATAGACTATATAATTCACTATATTACTATATATATCTAATTATAACCTAGTACTATTTAGACTAGCTTATTCTAATTTATTCAAAATTATTTAAAATAAATCGAGGTACTAAATACGTATTTAGATACTTTAGACGAAAGTAGATATTAAATCGATCTCTAGGGCTAGTATATAGACTAAATAGATCTACGCGCCTTTTCTACCTTTTTTAATAGAATACTAATTTACTACTTTACCGATATATTATAAAGTTATATTTATTATTATTATATATATACCGAGTATACCGGTTTAATTTAGGACTAGTTTTATAGTCTTTAAAATTCAATATATAGTTTTTATACAAATATATAATTATTATAAAAAGAGTTAAAGCGAGTTTAATAAGAGGTTAATATAATAATATATAATATAAAAGATATTAATTATTCTATAAAGGATTTGATTTTAATATATTAGAATCTTAATATTATTTTAGTCTCGATAGAGTTAGCGGTAGAGCTTAGCCCGTCGTTTTAATAGATATTTATAGTAATACTTTTATTAAAGTCTACCCCGTAATAAATCGCTCTTTTTAAAAAAAAGAAGTTAACGCTCTTATTAATATACTTATATAGGGTATTATAAATAATAACCTAAATAACGTTTATATATAGAAATAAACAAGTAAGAAATATATATTCTAAATTATCGACCGATTACGGGTAGGTCTATAGAGTTTTAAAGTTTAGCGTAGAGCCGTAAAGTTTTTAAAATCGCGATAGCGAGATGAGGCGATAGAGGGGTATAGAGATAACGTAGGTAATTAACGATAAAAACTATAATATTAATAAAATAGGGGCGTATATATATAATATTATAAAAGTATTAATACTAAAGAACTAGGGCTCTAAATATATAAAAAGTAAAGTTTTAATACAAATCTAACTAGCTAGAGAAAGTCGTTTAACGATACTTTTAAAATTAAAACTATTTTAGCGCGGAGCTAGTCCTGACTCGACTAAATAATTATATAATTAATATATTATCCGAAGTTTTTTCTTTTATAAATATACTATTTAATTAAAAAGTAATAATAACGAGGGGTATATATCTAAATCTATATAAAAAAGTATATAAATAATATACTACTAGGATATTCGGGTCATATAACTCTATATACGATTAAACGAATAATTTAAGACTATTAAGAAGTAATTTTACTAGTTCTCGGTATAATACCTCTTTAATATTATTATAGTACCCGTACTTTAAATAGAGCTCGATAGATAGATTCAATATAATAGTTATTTCCTAGTAAAGATAAATGAAGAGCGATAATATAAAAAAGAAATATAATTATATTTCTAAAATTATCGACCTTAGAAGAAGAATTTAACTTAATATCTAGCCTATTATTTATATTCTTTAATAAATTCGTCCGTGAAAATGTTTTTAGTATTTATTTAACGATTTTATATAAATCTCTAGTCTTTTTAAAATAGGAGGTATTCGGTAGCGTAACCCTTCCCCTTTTTAATAACGCGGTTATTAAGGATATACTTTAGTTCTTATTCTAACTCTAAATTATCTCGCTCGATTTTTATTATTTTAGGGTTAATAGGTCGTAGATATTTAAAAGGGTCTTAATCCCGCGGTAAATACTACTCTAATTATACTATTAAAAATATATTATGAATTTTCTAATTTCCTAGGATATTAAGGCGATATATAAACCTACTAATATAATTAAAAACCTTAAATAAACTAGTTATTTATTAACTATATTTACGACTAGTAAATTTATTTACCGGAATATTATAATTTTTATATAAACGTAATAAGACCTAGTCCCCTTTATAGAAATATTAAAGATATTAAATACGATTATAATACTCCTTATTATATATTTAAATAAAGGTAAATATATCCGAAACTTAAATACGTATTAATTTTCTTAATAAAACGTTATTCTCTTAACTTCCTAGATTTAACGTATTATTAATAGTGAAACCGAAAGTTACCTTATTTAGAGTATAGTTAATAAGTTAAGAAAACGTATTATTATATTATATAATTATAAAAGGTAGTATCTCTTCCTAGGTTTTAAAATTTTATAAAGTAGCGATCTAGAATTATAATATAATTTTAATAGTCTAATTTATACGCTCGCTTAATTTATCCGTTTATAGATAATAGGCGGTAAAGAATATTAAATTTACTCTAAACTTATTAAATAAAGCCTTTTATAGGGTATTTATAAATTTATAATCGCGGTCGGAAAGAATAATTTTCGGAATACCCTAGTTTATTAAATATAAATAATATAATAATATATCTACCTATTACTCTATTTTTTATATTAATTTTCCCGGAATCGCGGTTACCTTTCGGGAAAATTTATATATAATAATTATAATATTATCGAATCCTTCCTACGAAAGGGATAAGGTTAAAATAAAATCGATAAAAATTATATAAAAAGAAGAGGGCGGTATAAAAATAAATTATAATACTTTATAAAGTTTATACCTAAGAGTACCGAATAACTAATATTATAAATAGTATCGTAAATACTCCTCTAATTTCTTATTTAATTTATATATATACTAGTATTTAGTTATTATCTTATAGTACTTATATCTTCCTATATATAAACTAGAATATACGACGTTAAATAAGACTTTAATATATAAAGAAGGTATATATAGGCGCTCCGGCGTATATACTCGATTAATAGTTAAATTATCGGTATATTATATTAAACCGTTATTCCCCTTCGAAAAAGAAAAATCTACGGCGTCCTCGCTAGTTTCTACGTTATAATTAAATATATAATTTATTTTAGTTTAAAAGTCGTTATTCTAGTATATTTAAAATAATTCTTATTTAAACTATACGCTTATTTCTACTAGTATATAAATTTTATATATATATATTTAGAGTATATCTAGCTCGCCTTCTAAAAAGTCCCTAACTACGTCCTTCTACTATAGTCGGGATAAGGTATCTAGTACTATATATTTAATACTAGGTTTATAACGGATCTTTATATTTTAAAAACGCTAAATATAATCTAAAGCCTATACGATACGTAAATTAATCTTTATTATAGATAAAGTAGTTATATTTATTTATTTAATTATATTAAACGTAATTTTATAATTAATATAAACGACCGTCTTAAGAGTTAATTCGATTATATATTTAATTTTAATAAATACCTATATTATTCCTATTAGTTCTATTTTAGTAGGTTAATAATATATTTCTATATTCTTAAAAAGTCGGCTAAAGAAAAGAATAGACTAAATTTATTTCCGGTCGGGATAGAGGTTTTTTAATTCTTTTATAATATAATAAATTATAACCTCGTAACCGAATTCCTTACTAGTATTAAAGTCGATAAATAGTTTCTTTTTATTATTAAAATAGTATAGAAAAGAAGGCTTAAAAAGGGTATTTTAAATAATTTTTAATTAACGGATCTCCTATAAGGAAGGTGATTTAAAACTAGTCTTTTTAATATATTCCTATCGTTAAGCGCCTATAGAGGGTACTCTATTTAATAACGCGGTTTTTTTATCTTATAAAGACCTAACTAGAGTAGTATAATCTTTAATATAATCTCTTAATTAACTAGTTATTCCTAGGTACGTTTTAAGTACTATTAATATTTAAAGAAAAACTAGTTATTTAATAATTATAAACTTTTCTTTAGAAGTTAATAATCTAAACGAGTTAACCTTCTAGTTAAATAGTATAATTAACGGATAATTAATAAATACTTTTTTAGAGTTAACTAAAATATTAAATTTAACGAATAAAAAAAATATCGTATATAAGTACTAAATATAATCCTGGAGGGTCTAAAAGAATATTATAATATTATCGATATATACTCGGGCGAATACTTTATAGATACGTAGAATCTAGTTTATTTATTATTATATATATATAAGCGAGTTCTTGAATCCTATTACTATAATATTAAAAGTCTTTTAGCCGCGGTATAATACGACGATAAATTTATATTTATCTTTAGAGTATACTCGCTATTAATAGAAGAAACTAGCCGCGTCGATAATAATAATTTAATAATAACTCTTAACGGCGCTAATTATATTATTCTATAGAGGTAAATAGTAGACGTTTATTATAACTATAATATTTAAACCTCGAATATTAATAACGGTACGACTCTTTTTAATACCGTCTAATTTTATAGTCTAAATAACGAAGACTAGGAAATTAAATAAAGTAGTTTATATCGTTTATTTAAATCGTCCCTAAATATATAGTTTATTAAAGGTTTCGTTAATAATCTTCCGGCTCTCGTTATTTATAGGATAAATATATATTATTTTCGGTACTTTATCTTCCTAGTCGACGCGAAGTAATATATATATTTATTCGTTTTTTAGAATATTAATAAAGCCTTCTTTTACCTAGAGTATAAAGAATTAATTAATAATCTTTACTAACTCCGGTTATTTACTATAAATAATAATATCGTTTAAGAGGATATTATTCTTTATCGAAGTAGTTATCTCTATTAATAGAATAGAAGGTCGGGAATTAGTTAAATTCTTTATATCTTTACTCCTTAAAGGCTATTTAAGAAGTAATAAATTAATACTAGTAGTAATTATACTATTAAAAGCGTTTTTAATAAAAGTTTTTTTATATTTCTAAAGAGATCTTTATATAGCGAGCTCGCGAACGTCGTTATCGCCTATAATAGTATTATAGTAGTTATTAAATTAAACCTCTAGTACCTAGCTAAGCCTTATATTTTTTAGGATTTTAACGAATTTATCTATCTTATTCTTTATAAGTATTGATTTTATTCTATCGTTAACGATTCCGGTAAAGAGATATAGGTTAGTATCTACCGGTTTAAAGAAATAATCTCGTACTAGTAAATTAAACTTATAAACTTCGATAATTATAATAATTTATAGGGGGATAATTCTTATTTTTATAATATATACCGGCCGGTTCATACTTATACTCCTTAAATAGATGTCGATAGGGTACTCTATATTATATTTATCGATATAAACTATTTAACGAGATATTAATATATTAATTCCTTTAGGGGCCATAACGTTCATATTAATAAATATATTTATCTTAAGATTATCCATAATATAGACTTTCTTAAGGGCGGTTTCGGTTATTATTTTATTACCGCTCTTATCTTTCCTAGGGAAATATAAGGAGGTAACGATATATTTAGAAATAATATAGCGGTCAATATTGATACCGGTAATTTAGAGTAAGGTTATTATAATACGAATTCTAGCTTTTAGGAGGAAGTATACTATAAATTTATAATCGGCGATAGTTATTTTATAACTAGTATCTTTATAACTCTTTTCTATTTTAATTTTAAAGTCTAGGCCGACCCGAATATTAATATATTAGTATTTCCTAAATATTTATCCTATTCTCCTATTTTTAGAAGAGTCGTAGTTTAATTTAATAATAGGTTTTTATTTTAGTAATTCGTTATTCGTTTTAGTTTAATAATAAGTTTCCGTATTCTTATTTATTACTAAAGGCTATTTACTCTTTTAAATAATATTTATAATTAAATATTTAAGGTAAGAGGCTTTAATAAGATTCCTACCTAAATTTTAACTTCTAAAATACGTATATAATATATTTTTAAAAAAGAATAACTCTTTATAAATACGATACTCGATTTATTTAGGCGAATCGATAATAGTTATTTAATAACCGGTTATTTCGTTTTATTTATTATAATAATCTTTTTACTACTAATCCTAACTCTATTTATTAGCGTAATTAATATTAAATATAGATTATTTTTCTATTTATAACTTTATAGTATTATTTTCTTAAGAATTATTCTTTTATACCTCGGTTCTATAGTAAATAATTATATATTTAGGGGGTATTTATTATTATTTAAAATAATTAAAATTATAACTACCGGTTATAGGCCCGCGGTTTTCTTAGCGCGGTTAATAATTAAGACGATTTTTATTTCTAGGAGGGAAAAATATATTCCTAGTATTACTACTAGTAATTTATAGTTAAATAAATAACGGTTAAATTTAATAAAATTATTACTACGTTTAAGGGATACTTAGTATATTCTAATAAATTAGATTAATGAATTAATAAGAAGTGGCTTAAAATAACTAGTTCTATTATAGCCGGAACCGGTTAAATTATTAATAATTCTATTAACCTTACTATAAGCCCTCTAGTTTAAAAGGTAGTAAAGATTTAATTATTTTATTACTTTATATTATTCTTAGCTAGGCTTCTTCCTTAGTATTAAGTAATTTAAGGAACTTATTTAATAAAACGTTAAATTTAGGCGGATTAATAAAAGACTTAAAATTAGAGCTAATATAATCGTAGATTATAGATATTTATTAATATATACTAGGAATATCGGCGGCCCTAGTTATATTAAATATTTTATTTATATATTATTTAGGCGTTTTACTAATATATACCTAAACGAATCTATATTTATTAAAATAAACTTTATATATAACTTCTAACGTCTTTATTTTAAATTATTTAATAAAACGATTTATTTATTTAGGGTTAGTGAAGGTATATATTAATACCTTAATATTAATATTTAGTTTATTTAAAAACTATTTAAGGGCTACTCCTTTAAAATATAAAAATAAAAACTTTTATATTTCCTATTCACCGTACTATTTAATTATATCGTTAACGCGATCTTTAAAGTCGAAAACCTTTTTATATATAATATATTTTTTTAAAGTAAATAGGTTATCCTTCTTATCGTTTTTAGGGTCGAAGAATTTAATTTCTTCGAATTTTAATTTATTCTAGGCGTTTACCCTAGAACTAGTATTATTTTAACTAGTTAAACTATTTACTCTTAATAAATCTTAAGGTTTTATCGGGTCTTTTTTTATTTTAATTACTAACCTAATAATAAAGGCCTGAATCTCTAGCGATTCTATAAATTATATTATTTATTTAGAATTTATAATAGGTTACTTAGGCTTAAAAGGAGTTATAGTTTCTTTATTTTTAAATTCGTCCTCTAAAGATTATTTCTTTTATAAATATTAACGTAACTCTTTAATATCCCTTCGGAAAATACCGATAAATGGTATTATAAATATTTTATCTATAATTTAGGGTAGCTATATAATAGGTTATTTAAATTTAACGTACTCTAAAAGATTATTATTAAATTACTTTATTTTCCAGGCCCTCTTTAATAAATATTAAAGGGGTATTTTAATAGAAGGATAAAGAGATTATATAACTATTTAAATAACTATTTATCTAATATTAAAAGTAACTTTTATTTATTTTAGGATATATTTACTTAATAATAGAAATTCTTATAAATAGAAAATAAAATTAACTATAATAGAGCTTAACTAAACTTCTTCTATAATAATAATTAAGGTAATAATTAATAATAAATATTAAAAGTAGTAATATTAAACGAATAATAAAAGTAGTATTAAAAGATTAATATTCTAGTATTCTTTCTCTATAGCGGAAGCGTAAAAGATATAATTAATAATATATTTACTAGGCTAGATATTTACTTAATAGGTAATTTACTAAAATAGGTAATTATATAAATAAAAGGGAAATAAATAAAGGGACGTTTTAAATATTTAGTTTAATATTTATTATAGATACCCTAAATAAAAAGGGTATTAAATAGGTTAATTTAATAACTTAATTAAAAGTTTAGAAGTATTTATTTAAGGTAGTAAAATATAGTACGGAAATACTAAATAGGTATAACGTAGATAAGACTCGCTATCGATACGGAGTAAATTATTTTGAATATAATAGTTAATAAAGAGTGTATTAGCCGTTTTAGGGGTTATTTTACTATTTATAACTAATATAATCGTTCTCACTAATATAGAAGAGGTATAATTCTATATTAATATCGCCGTTACTACTATTTAATAAAGGGTTAATATAATAGTATATAGTATAAAAGATATTAATTATTTTATAGAGGATTTGGCCTTAATATATTAGAATCCTAGTATTACCCTAGTCTCGATAGGGCTAGCGGTAGGGCTCAGCCCGACGTCTTAATAAATATTTATAATAATACTTCTACTAAAGTCTACCTCGTGATAGAGTTCTTTATAATAAATAATAAAAGATTTAAATTTCTTAATTCGACGGGGAGGTATTAGAAAGAATAATTTAATTTCTAAAGATAAAAGTCGAGAAAGAGGAGTTAGTATTATAATCTCAATATAAGATTAATTAAACCCGCGATAAAGGTAATTATAATTATAATTATAATACTAGTTAAGTAATTATTTATAATAACTTTTAATAGTTATATTATTATAGAAGATTATAAAGGTCTTAATACGGTTTCTTTCTATTATATTAATAATATATTTTCCGGTAGATAGGAGCCTCGTATTTAATTTCCCTTAAAACTTTTAATTATAAATTCTAAATATAGACGTTTATTAAATCTTTAATTAAATTTATTAAATTTATTTATTTTTATTTTATATTAATATGAAACTTATTATTCTTTAATTCTTAATACTCCTCTCTACGAGTATTAACCTAGGTCCTATCGACGTTATATTAAAGTATTAAACGGAGAGCCTTAATATATATAGAATAACTAATACTCGCTTTACTCACGTAACGAGTATATAGAGTATAGAATTCTTAATACGATTTCTATCTTCTATATTAAATAGTGTATTTCTTAATAAATAAAAACTTCGTATTTAACTTCCCTTAAAACCTTTAATTAAAAATTCTAAATATAAATATTTATTAAATTATTAATTAAATATATAAAACTTATCTAGTTATATCTAGTTATTAATATAAAGCCTATTATTTATTACTCTTTGATACTTTTCTTTAAAAGTATTAAACTAGGTTTTATCGATAAAATATTAAAATATTAAATAGAGAGCTTTAATACTTTAAATATTTTTAAAATAAATACTTTAAAACTAATAAAGACCTTAGCCTTAAATACTTGAAACGATATTAAAAGATATAATATTATAAAAGATAAAGACCGTATTAAGGTCTCTCGTTTAAATTAATATTATAAAGAGTATAAAAAACTTAACGATTTAATTAATTTAACTTTAATTATTCTTCGCCTTTAACGAGAATATTATATTAATTAATAAATAAACGATCTTTATTATTATTTATATAAGAGGTAATATATAGAAGTAGGTTAAATTATTTTCAAAATATTATATAAAAAGAGCGAATAACGCCGATAATTTATTAATAAAACTTTAAATAAAGAACTTCTCTCGGTTTAAAATTAAAATTAATTATATTTTCGGACTTTTTAATAAGAGTAATATAATAGTCTATATTATTGAATATTTAATATAGTAGAGGTTTTTATTTAATTACTCGGTATAATTTTCATATTATATAATTTTTACGAATTAAGATAATATTATTTTATAATATTATATCGACGAGGTTTAAAAGATAATATTAAAGATAAACTTATATAAATAAAAATCGATATTCGAGACCTTAAGATATTTTTAAAATAAATAATTATAATCGACGATAAATTATATAAATATATAATAAAGAAATATTATAACTAAGGAATTAACGGATAAGAATATTTGGGAGTTTATAATAATAAATATAATATAGTTAATTATTACTACCGCGAGAGACTTAACTCGTATATTTATATATCGATAAAACTCGATTTTATTAAAAAAGAACTTATAAAAGGATTTAAAAAAAAGATAAATAATAATAAAGAGATAAAAAATAGTTTATTATAATTTTAATAAACCGGGCTATATCGCTAGGAATTATCGTTCGAAAAATATAATAAATCGATAATAATTAAATATATTTAAGAAGAAGATATTAAATAATATAACCGAGTCCTTTAAGAATCTAGTATAAAATAATATTAAATTTATTAATTTATTAAAGAAGAAATCGCTTAAAGAATTCGAGAATTCGAAGAATTAAATAATAATAATGATAAAACTCTAGAGGAGGAGTTAGAGGAAGAATAAAAATAAAAATAAAATATAATAAATTCTAAAGAGTAATTTTAAGTAATAAACTACCTCGATAATTTTAGAATTTTATTTATTATATTAAAAAAACCCTCGAAGAATAGGAGAAAAATAAAAAATTATTTTCCAGGATTAATTATACCTATAATAAATATTATCTATAATATAGAGAAATATATTAATTAACGTATATAAATAAATATTATTAATACTATTATAATAATTTAAGAGAGTAAAGGTATATTATAAAACTAGGATATAATTATAATTAATAAAATAATTATATTAGAGATTTCTATTTATAGTATTTAATTAAGAAAAAAGAAAATTAAATCTTCCTAGGCTACGATAAAGATTAATAATTATAATTATTATTATTATTATTATTTCTAGAACCTCTTACTTAGACGGGTTATAATAAAGAATTAAAAAATTATAACTAAAAAGAATAATATTATTATTTAATCGAAGGATATAAGAGATACTTCGAGTCTAAAGAGTATTATAAATTCTAATCTTTATCGAGAAAAGACTAGTTTCTTATATTAAAGAGAAATATTAAGAGATTAATATATTAATTTTAAAATAATATCTATTTTAAGTTTAATATAGTATATATATATAAATACTTACTAGTAAAAATTAACGGATATAAAGTCGTTATAATAATAAATTTAAGAGTAATTAGTAATTTCGTTTCTTGAATAATAATTTAAATAAATAGTTTATTAATTTAGAGGAAGAAGAAATAATATAAATTTTAATTAATCGACGAATTAAAACTATTAATAGAAAGAGTAGATAAAGAAATATTCTCACTATTAATTACTATTTAATATTATTATAAAGAAATTACCTTCGATATAGTTAAAATAATTATTTATTATATTATTCTAGAATACCTTAGTCAAAAAAATATAATCTAATAAGTAATTAAAAAATTAAAATAAAAATATTACGGTATATTAAAGATATCGCTAGAATAATATTTATATATTTATAAATAATAATTACAAATAAGAAGACGAAATATAGTCTAGTATAAATTTACAATATTTTATCTTCGAAGAAAAACAATCTCGTATAAGGATCCGATTCGATATATATTAATTAAAGAGATTAATAGGGCGAATAAATTAAAGTTTTTAAAAATAAAAATAAGTCTCTTAATATCTCTATAAAGTATTAATAATAAAAGTATCTTTATTAGAAAGAGATAATTATAAAAATATCACTTAAATATTAATTATAGGATTATAAAATCGAAATCGAACTAAATAAATAATCGATATTTAGATTTATTTATACTTTATTAAAAAAAGAACTCGGAGTACTTCGCGGGTATATCGACGAGAATTTTAAAAAAGAATTTACTCGAGAATCTAAATTACTAGTAAATTATTAAATTCTTTTTATAATAAAAAAGGATAAAAGCTTACGACTATATATAAACTAGCGAAAACTAAATAATATTATAATAAAGAATCGATACTCTTTATTAAATATTAATAAATTAAAAAATCGGTTTATAATAATAAATATTATAATATAATCTTATTTAATTTAGCCTAGTTTAACTTATTTTAGATTTAATATAAATTTAAACTAATTTCCCTATTTCTATCTTAATATAATCGGGATAGGAAATAAATAAATACTTTATATACTAATTTTTATTTAAATAGTAACTAGCCCTATTTTAATTTTCGTTCTTTATTTTTTATTTTAACCTACTTTTATATTATAATTAAATTATAATTTAATAAACCTAGTTTATAATTTAATAAATATCTAGATATTAATTTTATTTCTTAATATTATAAAAGACTAATTACCTAGTTAGTACTCTCTAGTATTAAGATAATTATTATAAAAGCGTAACTCTTTAATCCCGAAAACCGCGTATAATAATTCCTCGCCGAAGTTTAGAATACCTCTAATAGTTTCTTTAATACCTTCTATATCATGGTTATAGTATTGATTTGGAGCGATCTTCTGTCTTAGCGGGGTCGTATACTCTTTTAATATATTTAACAGGATCCAAACCCTATTTCGTAATAATTAATAGTAACGGTAGGTTCGAATCCTTGCGTATACGGTCGGATAACCTAGATAGGTTAATTATCGGATACCTAGGATTCGGTAGGGGCTTAATAAACCCCTATACCTTTCCTAAGCTCTACCGCCATAGTCTTAATTAACTTACGGTGTGCGCGGTCGCACCCGAGGGGTATATACTTGAAATCTTGTACGTCGGGCCTACGTATAGGGGCGTGCGATTCCTTCTTAAAAAAGGGGTAATTATTATAGTTATAGTATTGATTTGGAGCGATCTTCTATCTTAGCGGGGTCGCATACTCTTTTAGCGTACTTAACAAGATCCAAACCCTATTTCGTAATAATTGGTAGTAACGGCAGGTTCGAATCCTTACGTATACGGTCGGATAACCTGGATAGGTTAATTATCGGATACCTAGGATTCGGTAGGGGCTTAATAAACTCCTGTACCTTTCCTAAGCTCTACCGCCATGGTCTTAATTAATTTACGGTGTACGCGGTCGCACCCGGGGGGCATATATTTAAAATCTCGTACATCGGGCCTACGTACGGGGGCGTGCGATTCCTTCTCAAAAAAGGGGTAATTATTATAGTTATAGTATTAATTTGGAGCGATCTTCTGTCTTAGCGAGGTCGTATACTCTTTTAGCGTATTTAATAGGATCCAAACCCTATTTCGTGATATTCTATTATTTATATATTTAAGTCGAGAGTAACTCTTTATTTAATATTTTATTTTTATTTATAACGCCTCCTCTTTTTCCTCCTACGCTAGATATGTAATTCCTAGTCTATATTATTATTTAGGTAATAACCTAGGTCGTATTTATTATAATTTAAATTAGAATTTAGCCCCCGCTCTAGGTATTCGATATAAATACTTTTTAAAATATTATTATTATAGGTTTACGTTTATTTTCTTTTTTAAATATTTAATAATTTACTCCCTCGCGATCTCGAATACCTCCTAGGTCCGAAAAACTTTTAGATATCTCGAAATATAAAAGAGACTAAGATAAATTAAATATTTAAAATAAACGTTAATATAGTAGATATATATAAATTATAACTACTATTATATTAATAATAATAAGATTGTTTATATAGAGTTTAAATTAGTTATTAGTAAAAAAAACTTTAATTTAATAAATTATTATTGAAAGAATAATCTTTGTATTTTAACTCACTTTATTAATTAATAAAAAAAGTTACGGGAAGTATATAATAACCCGTTTTAACAAAAAAATACTCGAATTATATTCGAGAATTTACATAAGACTTTATATTTATTAATAAATATTTTAACCTCGTTTTTTAATAATAAGAGTATTCTCGAATAAAAGACGAATCCTTAATTAATACTATAAAATATAATATTAATTATATTACTTAATCGGCCTTTATCTCTTAAAGGAAAATTAATAATTAACGATTATATATCTTCGATAAATATATTCGTATATACTCCGAAATTAATTAAAAATTTTAGTAAATTAGATATTATTTATCTCGCTAAAATACTATTCCTATTATATTAAGATAAATTTTAAAGAGGCTAGTTATATCTTTATTAATCTCTATTTTTATAACTCGCTTTAATATAATAAATATTTTTATCTTTATTACCGCGCTAGTTTCTACTCTCTTATTTAGGGAGTTAATAAACCTCGATTCGATTTAAATTATTATTAAAAGTAAATTAATAAAAACCCCGGTTATTACGTCGATAAATCGAAAACCGGCTTTAGTAGTTTAGGATTATTAAATAAATTATCTTAAGTACCCGAAATAAATTCGGGGTACTTAAATAATTTTAAATATTTATCGAGCGCTCACCGAGTACTCTTTAAATATTAAATTATTTAACGGGTATTTAACGGGCGCCCGAGGCCGTTATAAAATAAATATTAAATTCCTTATAAATGTAATTTAAACCCGGAGCTTTAAGGGTTTATATTTTAGAAAATTATATAATTTATTACCTAAAAATTTTTAAAATCTTAATATTTTATTATTATTTTTATTAATAATAACGATCCCCTAGAACGACCCTTAATATTAATAAATTTTAATACTCGGAATCGATCGATTTAGGCGAAATCCTCGCGGAGGTAATATATAGGCTATATATTAAAATATATACTAGAGATTTAGAGGTACGATAGTAATAATTATAAAAATATAATAATAATAAGATTATAACTATCAAGGGAATATATTATAACTATATACTATAATTATAAATGAAATAGGGTCATGACTATTAATAGAATAAAGTTATAACTATAAATAGAGATTATAAATAAGGATTAAAATTAATAACGTACTTCTAATTTAGCGCCCGTTAATAGTGGTTTCAAATTTACTCGGTATATATTCGAATAACCCTAGGCCCTTTAACTATATATCTCGGTCGTATATTAAATTAATAAATAAATATTGTATTTAAGGCTCTCGGGGCGCCCGTCGAGCGCCCTAAACTATAATCGAGTCATTTTTCGTTTTATTAATATAAGATTATTTATAAGAAATAAAGTCTTTATTTCTATTATAAATTATTTAAATATAATATAAGAGTCTATTTAATTAAGCTAGCTAGCCTCCGATCTAGTATTATAACTATAATCGACGACGACGAGAGTATTATAGGAGGAGTTATTTTAAATATAGAAAAAAAAAATCCCGGTATAAAGTCGTATACTAGGACTATTAATACCTAGAACTCTATATATACTTTCTTATTTATCGATTATATTATTTAATTTATTAATTTAGTTTTTATTTAAATTTATTATATAACTCTTTGAGTCCGATTTTATATTTCGTAATAAATATATAATTATTTCTTGTTAATTACGAAATAACTAGTCTCGAATTTAAATTAAAGTTTTAATTAATACTAGTATATTAGGCTATCTTTTTATCGATTATAATTTTACGTATATTTAATATCTACCTCTTCGCTTTCTTTATTATCTTTATATCGTTCGACTCACCTAGACCTATAAAGAAGAGGAAGAAAAGGAAGAAGCCGCCGGCCGGATAATTACAGGTATCGACTATTTAATAAGTTTATAATAGAGCGGCCCAAAGGCCTATGAGATAAATAAATAAAATTAAAGAACCTAAAGTAAAGGGGAAATAAAGGGAAGGATAAATAATATTTTAAAATAATTATAACTATCGGCTACTAACTAATAAAAAGAGGAAATAAATTATCGATAAATTAGAATTTTTAACCGACGAGGTTTCTTTAATAGTTAGTAAGCGCCGCTAGTAGTTTTATTAGAAAAGTATTCGCGGAACTCCCTTATTAATAAAGTAGTTTTACTAGAGTAAATATATTAATTAATTAATTAATTAATCGTTCGACTCTTTAATAATATACCCACTGTTATAAAACGTATAATTTATATTATAGAAACGATTTTGAATATATATAATTATTAAAAACGAATAATTTTTTTTATTATTAAATTTAATTAATACCTCGTTATAATCGGCCTATTATATCTTTATCGTTATAAACTTATTATTAATTTCTCCGATAATCCTTTAACCTTCGCTCTATATTTTTATTTAAGAAATTATACCTCTAGTTTCGTAAAAGTCTTCGCGGAAAATAGACTCTTTTTTATATTTTTAAAAGATTTCTAGACCTAAAAATCCTAATCTTTAATTTTATTTAATATTTATAAAGAGTAAGCCTCGATTTAAAAGGAGTTATTAATATATAAAGAGCCGTTATTATTTATAAATAATAATACTATTATTAAATAATTAATTCCGACTCGAGAAAAGTTACTTTAGTTTTAGGTTTATTAAATAGTATATTTAATTCTAAATTTATAAAAAGTAAACCTCGATTTAAGAAAAATTAACTTAATCCTAGAATTATTAAAAATAAACCTAATCTTTAACCTAATTTAATACTCGTATAAAATAATTTAAAACTTAAAACGAATTACTTTAATTCTAGGTTTATTAATAATAAATCTAGATTTAAAAGACGTTTTCCTTATACTAGTCCTAATTCCTTATTCCTATAAGAATTAATTATAATAACGAATATAACTATATCGTTATTATTATTAAATAAAGAAAGACGCCTAAGATTAAATATTATAATTCAACCTCGTTTTGTTTTAAATATTTATATTAAAAATAACGAACCTATTACCTAGTTATTTTTAATATATACGAGATAGAATCTCGATTACTTATCCGTCTCGTTAAACTTAACGAGTAAACCGTATTTAATTTATTATTTATAAAAATCGATTGATTTTTAGATATTCTAAAAGAAATCTCGACCTCTACTATTAAATCTTATTAAAAATCTAGATATTATAAATTTAAACCCCGCCTTAATTAAAACTTTAAATTAAATATTTATATTTAAGCCTAAAACCGAGTTATATTTAAAATAAACAAGGAGTTTTACCTCGCCTCCGTTATTATTTAAAAAAAACTTTAAGTAACACGGGGTCAATATAATAATATATAATATAAAAGATATTAATTATTCTATAGAGGATTTAGCCCTAATATATTAAACTCCTAATATTACTTTAGTCTCGATAGAGTTAGTAGTAGAACTTAGCCGGTCGTTTAATAGATATTTATAGTAATACTCCTACTAAAGTCTACTCCGTAATAAATCGCTTTTCCAAAAAAAAGAAGTTAACGCCCTCGTTAATATACTTATATAAGATATCGTAAATAATAACGTAAATAACGTCTATATATAGAAGTAAATAAATAAGAAATATATATTCTAAATTATCGACCGATTACGGGTAGGCTCGTAAAGTTTTAAAATTTAATATAGAGTCGTAAAGTTTAGAGTTAAAATCGCGATAACGAGGTAAAGCGATAAGGGAGTATAAAGATAATATAAATAATTAATAATAAAAACTATAATATTAATAAAATAAGGGCGTATATATATAATATTATAGAAGTATTAATACTAAAGGACTAGGGCCTTAAATATATATTAGAAAAATAAAGTTTTAGTATAAATCTAGCTAACTAAAGAAAATCGTTTAATAATACTTTTAGAATTAAAACTATTTTAGCGCGGAGCTAGTCCCGATTCGATTAAATAATTAAATAATTAATATATTATCCGAAGTTCTTTCCCTTATAAATATATTATCTAGTTAAGAAATAATAATAACGAGGAGTATATATTTAAATTTATATAAAAAAGTATATAAGTAATATATTATTAAAATATTCGGGTTATATAGCTCTACGTATAATTAGGCGAATAATTTAAAATTATTAAAGAATATTTTTATTAATTCTCGATATAATATCCCTTTAATATTATTATAGTACTCGTACTCTAAATAGAGCTCGATAAATAAATTTAATATAATAAATTTTTCCTAATAAAGGTAGGTAAAGGGCGATAATATAAAAGAGAAATATAATTATACTTCTAGAGTTATCGACCCTAAAAAAAGAATTTAATTTAATATTTAATTTATTATTTATTTTCCTTAATAAATTCGTCCGCGAAATAATTTTTAACGTTTATTTAATGATCCTATATAAATCCCTAGCCTTTTTAGGATAGAAAGTATTCAATAATATAATCTTTCCCCTTTTTAATAACGCGGTTATTAAAGATATATTTTAGTTTTTATTTTAATTTTAAATCGTCTCCCTTAGTTTCTATTATTTTAGGGTTCGTAGGTCGTAAACGTTTAAACGAATCTTAATCCGGCGGTAAATATTATTTTAATTATATTATTAAAAATACGTTATAAATCTTTTAATTTTCTAGGATATTAAGGCGGTATATAAGCCTATTAATATAATTAAGAACTTTAAATAAATTAGTTATTTATTAATTATATTTATAACTAGTAAACTTATTTACCGGAATATTATAATCTTTATATAAACGTAGTAAGGCCTAGTCTCCTTTATAGAAATATTAAAGGTAATAAATATAATTATAATACTTTTTATTATATATTTAAATAAAGGTAATTATATCCGAAGTTTAAATATATATTAATTTTTTTAATAAAATATTATTCTCCTAACTTCCTAGATCTAACGCGTTATTAATAATAAAACTGAAAATTACTTTATTTAGAGTATAGTTAATGAGCTAAGAAAACGTATTATTATATTATATAATTATAAAAGATAATATCTCTTCCTAGGCTTTAAAGTTTTATAAAATAATAATTTAGAATTATAACGTAATTTTAATAATATAATTTATATACTCGCTTAATTTATCCGTTTATAAATAATAGGTACTAGAGAATTTTAAATTTATTTTGAATTTATTAAATAAAGCCTTTTATAAAATACTTATAAATTTACGATCGCGGTCGGAAAAAAAAACTTTTAGAATACCTTAGTCTACTAAATATAAACGATGTAAAAATATATTTATTTAATATTTTACTTTTTATATCAATTTCCCTAGAATCGCGGTTACCTTTCGGGAAAATTTATATATAATAATTATAATATTATCGAATCTTTCCTACGAAAGGGGTAAGGTTAGGATAAAATTAATAAAAATTATATAAAAAGGAGAGGGTAGTATAAGAATAAATTATAATACTTTATAAAATTTATACCTAGGAGTACCGAATAATTAATATTATAAATAATATCGTAAATACTCTTCTAGTTTCTTATCTAGTTTATATATATACTAGTATTTAGTTATTATTTTATAATATTTATATCTTCTTATATATAAATTAGAATATACGACGTTAAATAAAATTTTAATTTAGAACGAAAGTATATATAAACGCTCTGGTATATATACGCGATTAATAACTAAATTATTAGTATACTATATTAAGCCGTTATTCCCCTTCGAAAAAGGAAAATCTACGACGTCCTTACCGATTTCTACGTTATAATTAATATATAATTTATTCTAATTTAATAATTATTATTCTAATACCCTTAAAATAATTCTTATTTAAATTATATATTTATTTTTATTAATATATAGACTTTATATATATATATTTAAAACACATCTAACTCGCTTTCTAAAAAATCTCTAATTATATCCTTTTATTATAGTTAAGATAGGGTATCTAGTATTATATACTTAATAGTAGGCTTATAACGGATTTTTATATTTTAAAAATACTGAATATAATTTAAAGCCCGTACGATACGTAAATTAGTTTTTATTATAAATAAAGTAATTATATTTATTTAATTAATATATTAAGCGTAGTTTTATAATTAATATCAACGATTCTTTTAAGAGTTAATTCGATTATATATTTAATTTTAATAAATATTTATATCATTTCTACTAATTCTATTTTAGTAAATTAATAGCGTATTTTCATATCCTTAAAGAATTAATTATAAAAAAGAATAAACTAAATTTATTTCCGATCGAGATAAGAGTTTTTTTATTTTTTTATAATATAATAAATTATAACCTCGTAACCGAATTCTTTATTAATATTAAAGTCGATAAATAATTCCTTTTTATTATCGAAGAATTATAAAAAGGAAAGTTTAGAAAAAGTATTTTAAATAACTTTAAACGAATAAACCTCCTATAAGGAAAGTGATTTAGAACTAATCTTTTTGATATATTTCTATCGTTAAGTATCTATAACGGGTTTTTTACTTAATAACGCGGTTTTCTTATTTTATAAAAACTTAATTAAAATAGTATAACCTTTGATATAATCTCTTAATTAATTGATTATTCCTAAATATATCTTAAATACTACTAGCGTTTAAGAGAAAATAGTTATTTAATAATTATAATTCTTTTTTTAGAAATTAAATAATTCGAACGAGTTAACCTTCTAATTAAATAATATAATTAACGGATAATTAATAAATACTTTTTTAAAGTTAACTAAAATATTAAATTTAACGAATAAGAAAAATATTATATATAAATATTAAATATAATCCTTAAGGATCTAAGAGAATATTATAATATTATCGATATATACTCGAGCGAATATTTTACAAATACGTAAAATCCGGTTTATTTATTATTATACGTATATAAGCGAGTTTTTAGATCTTATTATCGTAATATTAAAAGTCTCTTAACCGCGGTATAATACGACGGTAAATTATATTTATTCTTAGAGTATATATATTATTAATAATAGAAACTAGCCGCGTCGATAATAATAATTTAATAATAACTCTTAACGGCGTTAATTATATTATTCTATAAAGGTAAATAATAGATATTTATTATAACTATAATATTTAAATCTCGAATAATAATAATAATACGATTTTTCTTAATACCGTCTAATTTAATAACCTAAATAACGGAGACTAGGAAACTAAATAAAGTAGTTTATATTATTTATTTAAATTATCCCTAAATATATATTTTATTAAAGATTTCGTTAATAATTTTCCGGCTCTCGTTATCTATAAAATAAATATATATTATTTTAAATACTTTATATTCCTAGTCGGCGCGAAATAATATATATATTTATTTATTTTCTAAAATATTAACGAAGCCCTCTTCTACCTAAAGTATAGAGAATTAATTAATAATCTTTACTAGCTCCGGTTATTCACTATAAATTATAATAATATAATATAAAAGAATATTATTCTTTACCGAAATAATTATCTCTATTAATAGAATTAGAAACTAGGAAATTATTAGATTCTTTATATCTTATTCTCTTAAAAGTTATTTAAGAAATAATAAACTAATATTAATAATAACCGCGTTATTAGATATGTTTTTAATAAAAGTTTCTTTATATTTTTAAAAAGACCTTCGTATAACGAGTTTACGAATATCGTTAATATTTATAATAATATTATAGTAGTTATTAAATTAAACCTCGACTAATTAACCTAGTTTTATATTCTTAGAGATTTTAATATATTTATCCGTCTTATTCTTTATAAATACTACGCGTAATAAATACTAATTTTATTCTATTATTAACGATTCCGATAAAGAGATATAAATTAGTATCTACTAGTTCAAAGAAATAATCTCGTACTAATTAATTAAATTTATAAACTTCGATAATTATAGTATTTTATAAGAGGATAACTTTTATTTTTATAATATATACCGGCTAGTTTATATTTATATCTTTTAAATGAATATCGATAGGGTACTCTATATCGTAGTTATTAATATAAATTATTTAATAAGATATTAATATATTAATCTCTTTAAGTATTATAATATTTATATTAATAAATATATTTACTTTAAAATTATTTATAATATAGATTTCTTTATAGGTAATTTCGGTTATTATTTTATTATTACTCTTTATTTATAAAAGTATAGAGTAGGCTCTAAGCGCTATAAATATACATAAATTAATTAAGTTAAATTAAACGGGGTAATATTATATCCTAATTCTTAAATATTATTAATCTCTATAAATACTCCTAAGAATATTTTTAGTTTATAAGAATATTTAAATTTAAAATATACTATTAATATAACCTCTATATATAACCCTATTTATAGTTATAACCTTATTTCATTTATAGTTATAGTATATTCTATTTATAACTATAATATATTCTATTTATAGTTATAGTATATTTTATTTATAGTTATAGTCTTATTTTATTTATAATTATAACTCTATTTTATTTATAATTAAAACCCTATTATAATTAAAACCCTATTATAATCGTACCGTTATACTATATAATTATAAATGTCGTTATATATTTAGTATTATATAGCCCGGATATTACCCTCGTGTAGATTTCGCGCGAATCGATTAAATCCGGGAATCAAAAGTTACTAGCGTTAAGAGTAGTTCCGGTGGGTTATTATCGTCGATAAAGACGATTATAGAATATTATATATATATATATATATATATAGGCCATAAATGGGGGTATACGCGTATTTATAGAGGTAAGAATAATTATATATACGCGTATCTATAATAGTAGCAATGGCTATATATATATATATCTATAAGTCATGAATACGTATATCTATAACAGTAGTAATGGCTATATATATATATCTCTATAATAGTAATAATGGCTATGAATACGTATATCTATAAATTATATATACGCGTACATTTATAGTAGTAGTAATGACTATGTAAATAAATAATCCTAAGCGGCTCTAACCGGCCCTAAATAATTTAAGAATTTTAAATAATCCTAAGCGAGCCTAAGCCGGCCTAAGAATTCTTAATTAATTTTAAATTATTTTAGCGCTCGCGAGTAGGCCTAAATACTCCGAGTAAATTAAAGTTATTTATACTTTTATAGATATTATTTTTCTCGGGAAAATATAAAGAGGTAATTATATATTTAGAAATAATATAATAATTAATATTAATATTAATAATTTAGAGTAGATTTATTATAATACGGATTCTAACTTTTAGAAAAAAGTATATTATAAATTTACGATTAACGATAGTTACTTTATAGTTAATATCTTTATATTTTATTTCTATTTTAATTCTAGGGTCTAGGCCGACTCGAATATTAATATATTAGTATTTTCTATATATTTATCTTATTCCCGTATTTTTAGAAGAGTCGTAGTTTAATTTAATAATAAACTTTTAATTTAGTAACTCGTTATTCGTTTTAACCTAGTAATAAATTTCTATATTCTCGTTTATTACTAAAGACTATTTACTCTTTTAAATAATATTTATAATTAAATATTTAGAGTAAGAGGTTTTAGTAGGGTTCCTACCTAAATTTAAATTTCTAAAATATATATATAGTACGTTTTTAGAAAAGAACGATTCTTTATAAATATAATACTCGATTTATTTAAGTAAATTAATAATAGTTATTTAATAATTAGTTATTTCGTTCTTTTTATTATAATAATTATTTTACTATTAATCCTAGCTTTATTTATTAACGTAATTAATATTAAGTATAGATTACTCTTTTATTTATAACTCTATAATATTATTTTCTTAAGAATAGTCCTCTTATACTTCGATTTTATAATAAATAATTATATACCTAGGGGGTATTTATTATTACCCGAAATAATTAGAACTATAACTATTAATTATAGGCCCGCGGGTTTCTTAGCTTGGTTAATAATTAAGACGATTTCTATTTCTAAAAGAGAAAGGTATATTCTTAATACTATTATTAATAATTTATAATTAAATAGGTAGTAATTAAATTTAAAGAGGTTATTACTATATTTAAAAAATACTTAATATATTTTAATCGGCCGGATTTATAAATTAATAAAAATTAGTTTAAAATAACTATTTCTATTATAACTAGAACTAATTAAGTTATTAATAATCTTATTAACTTTATTGTAAACTCTCTAGTTTAAAAGGCGGTAGAGGCCTATTTATTTTATTACTTTATATTATTCCTAGTTAAGTTTCTTCTTTAGCGTTAAATAAATTAAGGAATTTATCTAGTAGAATATTAAATTTAGACGGATTAATAAAAGGTTTCAAATTAAACTCAATATAATTATAGATTATAAATATTTATTAATATATATTAAAAATATCGGAAGTCTTAATTAAAAAAAGTATTTTATTTATATATTATTTAAATATCCTATTAATATATATCTAAATAAATTTATACTTATTAAAACGAAATTTATATATAATTTCTAATATCTTTATTTTAAATTATTTAAATAAACGACCTATTTATTTAAGGTTAGCGAAAATATATATATCTATTTTATTCGAGAATTATTTAGAAGTTATTTTTCTAAAATATAAAAATAAAAGCTTTCGTACCTCTTCTTCGTTATATTATTTAATTATATCGTTAACGCGATTCTTAAAGTCGAAAATATTTCTATATTTATAAATCTTTTTAAAACTAAAGGTTATTTTTTTTATTACTCTTAAGATCGAAGAATTTAATTTCTTCGAGTTTTAATTTATTCTAGGCGTTTACTCTAATATTAATATTATTATAATTAATTAAGTTATTCTCCTCTACTAGGTCTTAAAGTTTTATTAAATTTATTTTTATCTTAATTATAAATCTATTAATAACGGCCTAAATCTCTAACGATTCTATAAAGTCTATTATTTATTCGGGAATTATAACTAAATACTCGAGAGGAATTATATCTTTTTTATCTTCGTCTTTTAAAGACTATTTCTTTTATAGATATTAACGAAATTCTTTAATATCTCTTCGGAAAGTATTAATAGGCGGTATTATAGTTATTTTATTAATAATTTAAAATAGTTATATAATAGGCTATTTAAATTTAATATACTCCGAAAGATTATTATTAAATTACTTCGCTTTCCGGCTCCTCTTTAACGAATATTAAAGAGATACTTTAGTAAAAGGATTATCTAATTATCTAATAATTACTCGTCTAATATTAAAAGTAACTTTTATTTATTTTAAAATATATTTACTTAATAGTAGGAATTTTTATAAATAGAAAATAAAATTAATTATAATAGAGTTTAACTAAGTTTCTTCTAGAGTAATAATAAAGTAATAATTAATAATAAATATTAAAAGTAGTAATATTAAGAGAATTATATAAGAGTAGTATTAAAAGACTAGTAATCTTTTTCTATAATAGAAGCGTAAGAGATATAATTAATAATATATTTATTAAGTTAGATATTTATCTAATAAGTAATTTACTAGAATAAATAATTATATTGATAAAAAAGAATTAAATAAAGGAACGTTCTAAATAATTAATTTAATATTTATTATAAATACTTTAAATAAAAAGAGTATTGAATAGATTATTTTAATAATTTAATAAAGAGTTTAGAGATATTTATTTAAGGTAGTAGAGTACGAGGCGGAAATACTAAATTTATATAATATAAATAAGACTCGCTATTGATACGAAGTAAGTTAATTTAAATATAATAGTTAATAGAGAGTATATTAGTTATTTTAGGAATTATTTTACTCTTTATAATTAATATAATCGTTTTTACTAATATAGAAGAAGTATAATTCTATATTATTATTACTATTATTATTATTCAATAAGAGGTTAATATAATAATATATAATATACAAGATATTAATTATTCTATAGAGAATTTAATTTGAATATACTAGAATCCTAGTATTACTCTAGTCTTGATAGGGCTAGCGATAGGGCTCAGCCCGTCTTTTTAATAAATATTTAAAGTAATACTCCTATCAAAGTCTACCCCGTGATATTATTATTTTATTTATTATTGTTAATTTAATCCCTTAAAACCTTCTCCGTACCCCGAGTAAATAGTATCTATATTATAATAGTAGAAACCAAAGCCTAGAAAGAGTATAAAATATATCTATAAATTAGATAATTATATCATCGTTTATTTAGTATCATTGGCAAATCTTAAAAGTAAATATTAATATACTCTAAGCGCTATCAGCCCTATTAGAAAGCCGTCTACGGGTTTATACTAAAACTCTATATTAATTACCGACCCGAGGTTTAATAAGATTAGTAAATCGGGGGTCCGGGTAGGGTCCTATTAATAAATAGTACTTATTATTAATAAGTTTAATAACTCTAGTTTATCGTATATATATATTAGTAACTTTTATAATATAGGTTTATTATTCTTTATAAACTCTATTAATTACCTAAATTACTAGTTATTACGTCTTTAAATATTTCACGAGTACTTAATATTATCTAGGTTTTATAACTCCTTTAAGCCTTTCTTAACTTTAGAGTTATTTGATTCGGACGGCTTTAATAGTTTACCTATATACGTAGTATCGTCCGAGTCGGATAATTTTAGAATATAAGAGGATTCTTATAACCCGGCGGATTCCTAGTAGATATATATACTCGCGTTTATATAAATAAGTAGTTTAGATCTCTTCTTTAAATACTATTATATAATAGATATAGATTTATTTATTATTATCTATATTAATTATTTAATCGTTACCTAGGATCCTCTCTATATATAGTATTAACGGATAAATATATTATTTACTCGTCTTTTAATCACCTTTATTTCATCTTTTTATACTTCGCTTTATTATTTATAATTTAATTATTTTTATTTTATAGATATTCCTTATTTTATAACCCCGCGATAAAGTAGATCCGGTCTAAAAGGGTATAAAGATACTATAACTATTATACCTTAATCTCGAAATTATCTTTATTACCGTTAATATTAATAATTTTCGCGTTAAATATATCCTTTTCCTCTTCCCCTAATTAATATTCCTTAACGACCGAGCTACTAGGTATATCTTCGGCCTATTTATTTAAATTAATTAATAATATTTATAAATTATTTTCTTTATATATACTGAAGCTATATCGCCCGTTATTTACCTCTATTCTTCGATTATATTATTATTTTTATTAATTAAGTTAGTAGTATCCCCGTCGTATAACGAGTTAATATTATTATCGTCGAGTAGCGAGTTAATAGTATCTTTTATTTATATTTCCGTAATTATTTTTACGAAGTCCGGTTTACTCTTTAGATCCTCTAAGGATTCTTTAAATAAATTAACTACTAACTATTAATAATCCTTATTATATATATTTTTATTATAAATATCTATTATACGACTGTATAATATCTTCGTAACGATATATACCTTCGTTTCTCTTTACTCGAGCTACGCTTTTATAATTTATTCGAATATAACTCGAAGATCCATTAATATAAATATGGATATTTATATTTTAAGAGGTTATTTTACCTCTAACTTTATTACCGTCCTATCTTTTAATAATATAGTATCTTATTTCATATTCTTTAAACTTATAATAAAGCGCCGTTATTATAAAAATAACGGTACTAGTAGGTAATAAATTTTATATATTTTCGTAATACCGCCCGAGCTTAATACCGCTTACCTTATTATAAAAGAATATACGATATATCGTTACTATAATAAGCGGCGTTAGGAAGCGACCCTTATATTAAACCCTTAAATAATAAACCTCTATTCGGATATAGGAGGAAATAATATTTATATTATTTTATAAATCCGGAAGGGTAAACCGTAGGTCGAATATATAATCCGAGGTATTATTCTTAATCTACTTTATTATTAAACCTAGGTATTCTATTATTATCTAAACCTAGCTTCGTATTTTCTTTATTATTTAATTTCTAAAGTCGGTTAAGTTATCTAGGAGCTACGTTATTATTATTTATTATTTAATATATAACGGGTAGTATATAAAAGTAGAGATTATAATTTTCTATATTTTTTTAAAAGTAGAGATATCGCCCGAGTTATATAACCGGCCTAGAACCTATAGTTTATATATACGTCGAAGTAAAGTTTTTTATTCCTTTTATATCCTAGCTATAAAGTTATTTACTTTTATATAATAATATTCCGGCTACGGTATTAGGCTATTAATATTATTACTATTTATAATTTTTAAAAGAAATATAGGCGTAGTAATATTTATAATATACTAGTAAGTTTTAGAGCTTTCGTATTTTATTTTATAATAATAGCGTTTCCTACCCTAAACGGTCGAAATTAAAGTTTATATAATACTTTTATTACTCTTATCTTTATATTTAATATCGGATATAGTTATAGGTATAGGATATAAAGGGGGCGGATATTTAGGCGTAATATATTTAAACTTTAAAATATAGCGACTAGGAGAGGATAATAATATTTATTTTATTTTACCCTATTATTACCGTTTATACTACGGACGCGGTTCGTTATTTCTTTACCGCCGTTACTCGCTTTATATAAATTATAAAGATTAATTACTATTAGATTAACTATTTAAGAGAAATTTATTAATGATATATCCCCTTTTTTAAAATTCAGCCTCTTTATTAATTTTTATTTATATTTAATTATAGGCCTAATCCCGGTAGCCGCTTTTTATTCGGATATTTATATTAGTCGCCTTTTAGGTTAGAAAGAGTAACCTTTATATAACGATATTTAACTACTTCGTTATTATATTACTAGGTATATTAATTATATTTAAATATAATATATCTTTATCGTACTATTTACCGAATTTAAAGAATATTTCTTCGTATCGAAGCCCTTTTAGAGGGCTCCTTTTATAGTCGGAATTTATTCTCTATATATTAATATACCCGATATACGTTCGATAAAGATCGACGATTTATACTTTTCTTCCGAGGTTACGACTAGTTATTAAAGCCGTAAATATTTAATAGTAATAACCGAGATTATTCTTATTAAATATAATATTAGCTTTTATTTATAAGAGGGAGTTAATATAATTTACGGTTATAATATAATTTTTATTTCGAAAGCCTATTTATTTCGTTTCCTATATAAAAGTTATTAACCGTATATATTTCGTATAATTAGGAAGATATATTTTAGTAACGATTATAAATAGGCGGTCCTTTTTAAAGCTAAGATTATCGGGAGAAGAATACTCGTCGATATTAATCTTAATTATTATTTTAGAAAGGACTACCTAATCGTCGGCGGATATATCGACGATATTTTTAAAATTATAATTACTCTTCTTTACGTATTTTCTTTACCCTTTTATATTACCTCCTTCGTTATTATTATTTTATATATTATTATTATTATCTCCTTAAAGGGATTTAATATATTATTATATTAATAATCGTTTTATCTAGTTATATATTTAAATATATCTTTCGTTTTTTCGCCTCCTTCGTAGTTTACCTCTTTATAGTAGTAGTTTTCGTAATAACTTTCGTAGTAGCTTTCGATTTTTAATCTTTAGTTATTATTAAGATTTACTCGTTATTTATTTATTATATCGAATCGACTCCGTTAGAAATTTATAGCGTAAAGTTATTATTTAATAATAATATATAAAAATTAATAAGGGGATTACTCGGAATCCGGGATAAAAAAGGGGCGAAGATATTAAAGAGAGGTAGATTTTCTTTAGCGCGTCGTTATTATATTATTTTTATTATTTTTATTAATTTAATTTAGAGATCCTTAACCGAATCGGATAAAGATTTATTAAATCGGCTAGGGTCTCGCCGGTACTAGACTTAAAATTTTATCCGAGTCGAATTATTATATCTCTAACTCCTCTTATCTCTCCTTTATACCGTAAAATAATTTACCTACGATATAATATCTCTAAATTATTCTCGTTTATATCTCTTTAGTTATTAAAGTCCCTTATTTTTTTATTACCTCGACGAATATATATTAGGCCTATTAAGGGGATCGATTTAAATTATATTTTAAATACTACCTACTAAAGCGAACGTCGACGATTATATCTAATAACGGACCTATTATATACAGTATAATACGTTAATACTATATATTATACCGCGGGCTTTCGAGCTATATTAATAGGATATAAAATTATACTATTAAATCCGGCGATTAAATTATATCTTTATATTATTCGACGATAGTTAATATTCTTATTTTATCTACGATTATTTATATAAAGAGAACCTTTATTAACGAATATATTATAAATTAACGGAATCCTACTTTATACGGCGCTAGGAGCGATTTAATAATTTAAAGAAAAGAAATTCGGGTTAAAATAAACGGCGCGAGGTACTAACTAAATCCGATCCTCGTAATTTATTAATATAAATATAATAATAGGTAGGGGTAGTATCGGGGTAGTCGTTATAATAAATCTAAAAACTAAAATATAATAGTATTAGATATATATAAGAGTAGATAGTCTAAAGAAACTTTTTTTCGACTATACCCGTTATTTCTTTTTTATCTCTTTTAATTTAAAATATAATTATATTACTAGAAAAGTAAGTTAATATATATAAAAGAGTTTATAAAGGATTTATATTTAGATAATAAGGTATTTAGTGTCCTATACTTTTAATAAAGTATAATATAATATAAATAAGGTAGAAGTTAAAGAGAATAAAATAATTATAATATAGTATTAACCGAATAGTACGTTTCTCTTTCGGGTTTAACTCGGATAATTTTTTTATTTAATATTCTATCCGAGTCGGATACTCTATATACTATAAAATATATAAATAAATTATATTCATTATATTACGACGCTTTCTGCCGAGAGTTATTTACTAGCGAGGACGAGGTTATAAAGAATATAATTATTTACTTCTCTATTAATATCTACGTTATTAATAGTTATAATATTATATACCGTTTATACCTAGAAGAGATAACGTCTAGTAAGCCCGGCTAGTAGACTATAAATAATTACTAAATATAATAGTTAAGTATACGATAAAAGAACGTAGGTATTCTCGAAATAATTACTAGTAATAAGTATTAAATTATAGAAACTATACTATCTAAATTAATATCTAGACCGAATTTAACCTTTACGTTAACTTAGTACTATACGTAGTATATATTCTTAAAGGTAATTACCGTATATTAATATTAAGGTACTTTATATATTAAATAGGCGTAGAAGTAAATACGATTTAAAAATCTTTTATTTATATCGTTTATTTTAATTTATTATCTTATCTAGTTATCGGTAGTCGTTATCGGCTAATAATATTATATTTATATTAAATATAAGGGGCGGAGCTATAAGCCTTATAAAGGAAGTAGGCGTTAAACCTATAAATCGTAAATTACTCGGTTTATAATTTAAGGTTTATTAAAGGAAGACGTTAATTTTAGAAAAAAGAAATTTCGCCTATAATTTCTAATCTAAATAACTCTTATCGTTTAGAATAAAGTAGTAATTATATGTTTTTTTATTCTTTTAAGATAAGCGCGTAACCCGCCCGTCGTCCTAAATATCGAAGAATTATATCTAGTTTATATCGAGATTAATATTACGGAAGGTACGAATTAAAATTACTTTAATCCTAAGAATATATTTAATAAATAAGAGAAAGCGATTTTATTCTCTCCTATAAATAACTAGATATAATCTTCGTCCTTTTTAATTTAATATATAAATAAATTATATTATAAAGACTCGCCGGGGTAGTACTTCTCTAACCTTTATATAAATATTATTATAAGTTTTAGTTAAGGCCGAAGGGGATATATAATTAAAATATTAACCTATATACCTAAAGCCTTAATATAGCGGCGACGTAACGAATCGATTACTAGAGGTAAAATCTCGAGTAAATTAAAACCGGTATTTATTTATAAATTATAACTTTATATATACCTACGACTTTATAATTTATAACTCGGCGATAATAAACTCGTCGAGATAATAAATATAAATATTATTCTTTAGGTATTTATTTTATTTTATTTCTTTCCCTTTAATTTAGGGGATATTATACGATCCTTATTATTATTATACCGAGAATTTACGGAGAGCTCGTTATTTATTATTATTAGACCGTAGGTTCGAGTATATACTAAAAGGTTTAATATAATACTAGTCGTACGAAGTTTATAAACTTTATTAAAATAGTTATTAATAATTAATATAAACGGTAGTCTACTAGCCTTTTTAGTAGTTAATATAATTTCGCGATACTTCTTTTATACTTCTTTATGGATTTATAACTACTCTTAATAACGTTCTTTTTATCGAGTATTCGTAATAAAGTAACGGACTTATCTTATCTAATAAAGAGGAAATTTAATAAACTCGATTATACCCTCGAAATTCTTAATATAAAATATTAATTTAATTTCGATAGAATTAAGAATTACCTTTATATTATTTATAACCGCCTTTTCTATATCCTTATCTAGATATATATAAACGAGTAGCTTCATTATCTTTTAACCGGTATTATCGACTTTATAAAGTATTATATATTTAGTAAACGGATCTTAATACTACTACGGTTATTTAATTAACCCGATTATAGTTATATATTCTTTTAAGGTACGAGTTTATAGAGTCGTAAAGAAATTATATATAAAAGGTAAATCTTAACGGTATATTAATTTACGCCTTTAATATAGTTCGGATTTCTTAAGGTTACTCTTTAGTAATATTTTTAAAACCCGCTTTTCGATCTTTTATTTAATCTTTCGGATAAATTCGGTAGCTTTACCCTCTTTAATTTTAATTTTATAAAACTCGTTTATAAAGATTTATCTTATATAAAAGTTATATTTAAGGTTAATACTCTCGTTATATAATTATTTTAATTTATATCTCGTATAAATAGAAGTTATAAATAATTATTATACTCTCCTAGCCGAGCTTTATATCTTTATTAAGGTTATGATATAATAACTTTATATTCTTATAAATAAATCGCTTAGTAGTAATATAATAATATATTTTATTAGAATAAGTATAGAAGTATCTAAATTTTAGAGTTTTATTATTCGTATCGATTTATTTAGTTTATTATTTTAGTTAATTATTTATAATCTTTATTTATATAATAATAAGGGTAATATTTATTTTAGGAAGGAGAAGAGTATCCTTATCTTTATATATACTAAAGTAATTAACGGTTAATAAGTCCGTAAAAAAACGGGTCTCTTAATTTATTTATAATTTTATTTCGTATAAAGGGTGTCTATCGTAATAAGGAGAGTCTTTAAAGTCTTTAAAAATCTTAAATTTTTTAATAAAGAGAGAATTATACCTATATACCGCGCTTTAATATTCGAGAATACGGGAATAAGAAATTATAAATATCTAGGTCGACTCGGACGTTAATATTATCCGAATTAATAATAATATTAGAAAAGACCTAGAGCTGAGTACGAACCTTATTAAAATTTATATCGTTATTATTAATAACTCCTCCGTAACGGGAAACCCGCCGCCTTCTCTAAAAAACGTCGTATAATTAATAAATATTTAGTTTAGGGGCTAGTATCTTATTATTTATTATTTTTTACGACTTTAACGATTATATAATATATATATTTATTTATAGATTTATTATCGCTTTTTAATTAGAATAATTTATTTATAAATATTTATATTATATCCTCCTATTAAGGCCGGTCCTCTTTATTAATTATAGTAAAACTACGGAGTAGATAAATTATAATCGAATCGAAAAATAAAGAGTAAAGAATTTACCGAGTTTCCCGCTCGTTTTAATTTATCGATACTATATTTATATCTACGACCCTCGCCGTAGTTATTTTCCTTATATTAATATTATATAAAGACGGGTCCCTAGTTTAATACGATTTATTAATAATTAAATTTTACGTTATTTCTTCCTCCTCCTTATTATTTAATTTATAGCCCGAAAGGTATCTCGATAAAGATTTAAAATTATTTAATTAAAGAAAATAAAAACGGATCCGGTTAATAACGTTTTTAAATAATAAGAGGTAGTATAAAAGGCTTTTTTAATTTTTCGATAAAAAGGTATAAACGCTCTTAATTTAAATATTTTCTCTTCGCGCGAGAAGAGTATAGGTTTTTATAATATACTAGCCGATCGTCGTCCCGGTATTTTTTATTAATGTTAATAATTTAGTTAATTAGTACCTTAATTATTAAATAAAGTAATTTAATTAACGGAGAGGCCTATATATAATATAAAGACGGTATTAAAGATTACTATCTTAATATATACTAGCTAGTATATTCTATAGGCCCTCGTTATATTAGATATCTATATATTCGCGATAAATAGAATACTAGAGTTTATTATAATATAGATTATTTTACTTATCCTAGAAATACTTCGATATTAAGATATCGATTAATTAATTATAATTAACCCGGAACTATACCGGTTTATTATAATTTATTATATTATCTTTTACGATATAATTAAGTCGAATAAATCGGATCTAATTATTACGGCTATATAAGATTTTAAGGAGAATCGATTTAGGATTTATAAATATTCGAGGGGGCGAGAGGCGATTTCTTATATAAAATATATCTTTTAAATAATTATCTTCGGTCCTTTAGGCTTTAGAACGCGAGGACTTAAAAAAAAAATTTAATAAAAGAAATAATATATAAGATTTTATAATAAAAAGATATATTTTAAAACGAAATATTAAATATAAAAGCGACTCCTCGGATTCTCGTTTAAGGCTTTAACGGGTTATAGATTTTAATAACTATTTTATTAAATCTTTATATAAACTACCGTATTACCTTATTTCTAAATAAAGGAGTATAATTAAATAAATTAAAATTAGTAATAATATCGTCGATAATTTAACGAAGAGTAAAATTAATTTTAATATTACGTAAATTTCTACCCTAAATACCTATTTCTCGTATTCTCTTCTCTAGTTCTAATCTAACTACGGGGAAGAATTTTAATATATAATATAAACCGAGCTCGATATTTCTAAAATTTTATCGGAGATTATTTATACCGATTCTAATATAGAAATAAGAATCCGTTAAAGTTATAATAAATAACCTATCTACGGTAGAGAGCGAGATAAAAGTAAATATAATTAATTAAAATAAAATTAAAGAGGGTTAAGAAATAAAGAGTATAAAATATAATTCGTAAATAAAGAAGATAAAATATAATTAATAAACTATAAAAATATAGGTTAGCTCGAGTACCTAGAAAAAGTATTAATAGTTTTATAAATTAAGATTCGTTATAATTCGGGCTAGAGTCTCGGCCGAAGTATAATTAAATAAAACTAGATACGTTATATAATCTATAGCCGTCGAATAGGGCGGTAGTATAATTAATACTTTATTATTAATAAAAAGAACCCCCTTCCTATCTTTCTAAAATAATAACGAGCGCGGATTATAATTTATATTTACTATATAATAACTAGCTAAACCGAGCTAGATATATAATTAAAATACGATTTACTAGTAAAGATATTAACGCGACTAACGATTTAATTTAAAAAGGTAGGTAGGGAGTCGTAGCTAACTAATATATATTAGGTAGGATAGATATTAACTTTAAATATATAATATATTTAATATTTAATATTTTATATAAATACGCTAATTTACTATATTACGATTAGCCTAGGCGGGTTTAATATTTAAAGTAAAGTATTATATACTTTATATACGCGCTTTAACGGTAAATAAGATAGGATTTTCGTCTTTTTTATATATTTATAATATAGCCGCTTTAAACTCATACGCGTAATTAACCTCGATATTATTATCGCCGATATAGTATATAATTTTATCGGTCGAGTTATTATAAACCTTATCTTCGCGGAGGACCTTTTTAAATATCCTAAATTCGATTTTATTTAATATAATATTTATTAAAGGCTTCTTCTCCTTTAGGAGTTTAAACGCGAAGAAAAGTATATCGGCCGTTATTTAGGTCGATTATATATAAAAGCCCGTTTTATTAAAAGTAAGAAAACGCGCTATATAAAAAGAGTTATTAATAAAAAGAGATAATATAATATACTATCTACGGTTACGATAATAATTATATATATTATTAATCTTTCTAGTTATTTTTAACTTATAGCTCTTAAGCTAAAGTTAAGATATTTTAAATATAAAAACGGAGAGAAAGATTTTATCTAGCTACTTTAATATTTTATTAAATTTAACCTAGTTCTTAAGGCTCTTTAAAGACGTACTTATAATATACTTTTATTCTATCTCTTTCTTTAATACCGTCCGTATTTCCTTATAATATAATTACTTAATTATAAAGTTACGCGAAATAATCGAGATTATTTAATTCCTAGGGTTAACGTTAATATAGAATTTAATAAAAGGTAGGGAGGGTAGAGAGGAGGTAGTAATAACGGGGTCGCGAAAATCTTCTATAATATAAATAAAGATATAAGTTATTAAATATTAATAGGTATATTAATAATAATAAAGAGGATATTATAAATAAGAACGTCGACGTTAATATATAAAAAATAATAATAATATCTAGGTAGGTATTACTTTAAATACTCTACTAAACCTATTAAATAATATTAATATAAGCGTAGTTAGCGAAGGTCGAGTCGGATACTAAATTATATCCGACTCGGATAACTAAATAATATTAATATATTATCGACTCGTCTAAATCGGATAGGTATCTTTAATTTATAAAATATACGAAAAGATACTAGTAAATATTTATTATATATATTAATTATTTAGTAAAGACTATTAATAAAAGCTCTTTACCAACGATAAATATAAATATAATATAACTTTATATCTTATCGATTTAGACCTCGTCGTTAAAAAAGTATTAAAATATTAATTATATTAGAACGGTCCACTATTTAGTATACTAGGGTAGTATACGATATAAATACTTTATCTAGAGGTTTAGTATTATATTAAATAACGGAGGTATTATAAAGATAATATCTCTACCGGATATTAATTAATATAGACTAGAATATCTAGTTAGAGTAATATAAATAAAAAAATATTATTATTAATTATATTGTTTATTTTAATTTAAACCTAGGTGAAACTCGTTAAGCCTATAATTATAAAAAAGCGATAAAGAACTTTTATTTATAGTTTAGGGAAGAGTTATATAAAGTCTTTAACTCGCCGATAATAAGAAAAAACCCCCGTAATAATACCTCTTTATTCGATTATTAATATTAATCGGATTTTCCTATCGCTTTTCCCGTTATTAAATATATTTATTTCCTCGTTTTATTATCTCTTATTTACTTATCTAATATTATCTAGTCTAAATAATTCTTATCCTCTAAAATAAAATAATAATTATATATCTTCTTATTCTTTTAAAATAAGCGCGTAATCCGCCCGTTATATTAAATATCGAAGAATTATATCTAATCCGTATCGAGATTAATATTATGGAAAATATAAATTAGAGTTACCTTAATCCCGAGGATATATTTAATAAATAAAAGAAAGCGAATTTTATCCCCTTTTATAAATAACTAGATATATTCTTTATCCCGTTTAGTTTAATCTACGGATAAACTATATTATAAAGACTCGCGGGGGTAGTACTTCTCTAGCTATTATATAAATATTAATATAAATTTTATATTAAATATTATCCGATAGGTCTAAACTTATATATAATATAATATAAATAACGATGGGTAAATTAATAAAGATAATTAACCTCTTTAATTTACTATAAATATCCTAGCCGAGTAGACTAATTAGTTTTTTTAATATTAATAACTTAGGCGTATCCTTAATAAAATAATCGAGATAATAGGCGTAGATACTATTTTATAAATATTTATTCTAGTCCTTCTATTTTCCCTCTAACTCTAGGAACTCTATACGGGGTTTATTATTATTATATTTAAAATTTATAAAAAACTCCTTATTCGTTAATACTAGGTTTTTAGTTCGAGTAAATATTAGAAGGTTTAATATAACTCCCGCGGCGCGAAGCTTATAAACCTTTCTAAAATAACTATTAATAGTCGCTATAAATATTTCTTTACCCGTCGTTATAATACCCGTCGTAAATCTTTAATACTCCTTTTATACCTCCTTATTACTAATTCGTAACTCCTTTTTATAAAGTTCTTCTTATTAAGTTTCCGTAATAAAGTAGTAGATTTATTTTATTTCATAAAGGGGAAACTTAATAAACTCGGCCGTACTCTCGAAATTCTTAATAAAAGATATTCGTTTAATTTCGATAAAATTAAGAATTATCTTTATTTTATTTATAATCACCTTTTCTATATCCTTATTTAGGTATATATAAACGAGTAGGCTCATTATCTTTTAACTAATATCCTCGACTTTATAAAATATTATATATTTAATAAACGAATCTTAAGACTACTACGGTTATTTAATTAATTTAATTATAATCGCGTAGTCCTTTAAAATACGAGTTTATAAAATTATTTAAAAGCTTTATATAAAAGGTAAACTTTATTAATACTTATATTTATATATCTTATTTAGTTCGGCTTTTTTAAGACTACTTTTAAGGAATTTCGTTAGAACCCGCTCTTTAATATCTTATTTAATCTTTCGGATAAATCTAATAGCGGTACCCGTCTTAATTTTTACTTTATGAAATTCGTTTATAAAGATTTATCCTATATAGAAATTATATTTAAGGCTAGTATCTAGTCGATTTAAAATCTTCTTAACCTATATATTATATAAAGCGGGGTTATATATAAATAGGATTCTTTCTTAACTAGGCTTTACGACTCCGTCTAATTTATAATATAATAATTTAACGTTTTCGGGGGTAAATCGCTAAATATTAATATTAAGATACTTCTTTTTAGCCTAGGCGTAGAAGTACTAGAATCTTAAATCCTTATTATTTATATCGATTTATTTAATTTATTCCTTTAGTTAATTCCCTACTACCTTCGTTAAAATAACGGCTAAAGTAATACTTTATATAGGATAAATAATAGTATCCTTATATGTATATATATAAGGGTAACGGATATCCAGTCGACCCGTAAAGGGATAAATATTACTATTAATTTATAATTATAGCTCGTATAAAGGGAGATATTTACCGTAATAAACGGATTCTTTAAATTCTTTAAGATCCCGAAATTTCTTCTAAATACTAAAGTAATAATAATATAAATTAAACTAATATTCGGTAATAAAGTTAAGGAAAACATTAAACGTCTAGGTCGAATCGGATATTAATATAATTTAATTCGATAATATTATTAAAAGAGACCTAAAGTTAAAAACGAATTTTATTAAATTTTAAATTATTACTATTAATAACCCCTCTATAATAACTAGCCCGCCGCCTTCTTTAAGTAATATTATAAAATTAATAAATATATAATTTAGGAGGTACTATCTTATTATTTATTATTTTCTACGGCTTTAACCCTCGTATAATATATATATTATAAATAGATTTATCACCGGGTTTTAACTAGAATAACTACTCTATAAATATCTATATTCTATTATCTTATTAAGGTCGGTTCTCTTTATTAATTATAATAAAGCTACGGAGTAGATAAATTATAAACGAATTAAAAAATAAAAGATAAAGAATTTATAGAGTTTCCCGCTCGTTTATATTTATAGATATTATATCTACCTCGGCGACCCTCGCCGAGGTTATTTTCCCTATATTAATATTATATAAGGACGGGTCCCTCGTTTAATATAATTAATTAATAATTAAACTTTCCGGCGCCTCTTCTTCCTCCTTATTATTATCGGATAATATCTCGATAAGGGTTTTAGTTCGCTTAATAAAAGAGGGCGGGGGCGGATTCGTTTAATAAAATTACTAGACGGTAGGAGGTAATATAGGAGGCTTTTTTAAATATTCGATAAAAGCGAAAAACCTCTTTAATTAAGTCTTTTCTCTTCGCGGGAAAGGATTATAATATTCTTAAATATACTAGCCGACTATAGACCCGGTACCTTTTATTAATACTAATAATTTTATTAATTAGTATCTTAATCGTTATATAAAATAACTTAATTTACGGAGAGGCCTATATATAATATAGAGGAATTATTTAAAACTACCGCTTTACTATATACTAGCCAGTATATCTTATAGGTCCTCGTTATAATTAATATCTATATATTCGTTAAGAGTAGAATACTAGAGTTTATTATAATATAAATTATCTTACTCGTTCTAGAAGCGCTTTATTATTAAGATATTAATTAATTTAATATAATTAACCTAGAATTATACCGGTCTATTATTATTCTTTATATTATCTTTTAAGATAATATTTAGTCGAATAAATCGGATTTAATTATTACGGCTATATAAAATTTTAAAGAGAATCGTTATAAAATCTCTAAATATTCGAGGGGGCGAGGCGTAATTTCTTATATAAAATATACCTTCGGAGTAATCATCTTCGGTCCTCTTAACTTTAGAATATAAAGACTTATATAATTTCTTAAATTCTTATTTAAATTAACGGCTTATAGCTTTAATAATATTTTCGTTAATTAAATATAGAAACTACCGTATCCCCTTATCTCTAAATAAAGGAGAATAATTAAATAAATTAAAATTAATAATAATAGCGTCGATGATTTAACGACGAGTAACTTTAGTTTTATTATTATAAAAGATTCTATTTAATATTTTTATATCTCGTATTCTCCTCTCTAGCTCTATTCTAACTACGGCGAAAAATTTCGGCGTATATTATAAACCGAGCTCGATATTCTTAATATTCTATCGGAGATTATTTAAACCGATATTAATATAAAAATTAGGAATTAATAATACTACGGTAGGTAACTTATCTACGTTAAAAAACGAGGTAAAAATAAATATTATTAATAAAAATTAAAATAAGGAGGGTAAAGTATGATTAATAAATAAGAATAATAAAATATAATTAGTAAATAAGGGGGGCGAAAGGATAAATAAAGAGTACGAGTCGATTTTCGATAAATAAAGTAAATAAACGCGTTATTTATTTTATAACTAGTAGCGCTAAAACGATAATATTAAACTCGTCGAAACTTAATATTAATATTTATAAAATCCTATTTATTATAACGTTAGAATATAATAAAATAGAAGATCCTAGGTTTAAATAAAAATAAAGAGGGTAAGAAATAATAAAATAATAATAACTAAAAACGGATATTAAAATAATATTAAGTTCGTGTATTAAATACGAATTAATAATATATATAACTAAATATTTATTAAAGCGGAATTATATTCGATCGGGTAGTTAATAAAGTTATTATTATATTTAGACTATTATAGGATTATTATTAAAGATTAATACTTTTATTTCTATAAATTCTTGAATCTTAAAAATAGCCGGATAGTAAAAAACGTCCGAGTCGGTTAAGGCTATACTTAATATACTATAAAAAAAGGTATAACGGGAGAAATAAATAAAATAAATAGTACGAAAGACCGTTTACTTTTAATTAAATACTATACTATCGGAATACCTATATAGGTCTATACTCTAGTACTATTAATAGTTTATAACTATTATTAAATATAGTAGTAAATTTAGGCCATAATTATTTCTTAATTAATATCGTATTATACTTTAAATTAGAAACGGTAGAGTTTACCTATAATCGAGAATATTATAGTTATTAAATATAATCGCTAGGGATATAATAAACTAGTATATTATATCCCTATTAGGCGGAGGAATCCTTATATTTTATAAAAAGTCCGATAAAGGGGTAAAGGGATAACGTAAAAGTCTTTATAAACTTAATATTAAAAAGTAGCTCTCGTATATTTATTAATTAATATATATAGATTTTTAGAAAGATCCCCTTCCCTAACTTTAATATTTAATATATAGATTTAATCTAACCTCTTTCTTATTTAAATAAATAGAATAATATATACGATTTCTTTTTATACTCTTTTATATACTAAACTAGATAATATTTTTATAATATTAATATTTTATTACTACGGTTATATTAATTAATTATTATACCTAGTATTAAGAATTTATCTCTAAGACTTTATAAGGCTTCCTCGATATTCTAAAGATTAAATCCTACCTTCGAAGTCTAGTATACTTAATATACGAATAGCCTAATATACTACGTAGTTCGTATATATCTCGGATGATTAACGAGTAGTACTAGAATTACTTAGATCTTAATTATATAAAAACTCTAAATTAATCGATATTTTACTTTATCGACAAGCTTATTAGGAAAAGAGAATTTAGGTTATACTATTACTAGGACGAATAAATTAATAATATCGATATTACGAGAAATAATATCTTAGTAGTAACGGTCTTTTTAGGTATCTATTATAATATAAAGACTAATTTAATAACCTTAATTAAACGCGTAGAAAACGAACGCGTTTTTATAAGGATCCTATAAAGCCCCTAACTTATATAGACGAAAAAAATAAAGACGATATTAATAATAAAGGTCGCTTTTAGGTTAAAGGTATAAATATTTCTTAAAAAAACAATACGTATTAAATAATTATATAGATAATAATATTTTAAAATAAATATTCTAAAACGCGGAGGACTATAAGATATATTATCCTTAAAGTGTATTAATTTAAATAGTAGAATAAACGACCTTTATAACGACTTCGGGCGGTATTAATATAATATTATCTTTAATAATTATATCGGTAGAATAATATTTACCGGAGCGAGATACGGGGAGGTTAATAATATAAAAAAATATACTAAATTTAAAATCTCTATCCGAGTAATTATTTAAATCGGGTACGGATTACTATCCCTTCGGATTAAAAATAAACTACGTAATAACCGAGTAAATATACGTCGCGCGACTCTCTAGTAGTTCTATAAATAAATTTTTTAAAGACTATCGATTAAAACCCTTTTATAAATATTATAACTTCGATAATACTTTACTATTAAAAGCTAAATTATCTAGTATAAAATATAATAATACCGATAAAGACTAGGTCCGGTAAACTTTCTAAATTTATATAAATAAATTTAATAATAAGCCTAGAATATATTTTATCCTCTATTTCGATATAATATTTATTATAAAAGTGTTATTAGGATATATACTATTTAATTTAAACCTTAATTATATAACGATATATTAACGAAATCTTAATAAAGATTTTATCGTTAATAAGATATATATAGCCGGCTAATAGTAGGAGATATAGGATAAACTACCTAATAACTCGACCGTTATACCGGTAATAATAGGATCGAATAAGATTTATTTATCTCGAATATACGGAGACTAGTAGGCCTAGCCGGTTTATATTATTATTAATAACCTCGAACGGAGTATATAATAAATAGAGACTCGGCTAGAGATAATACTACTAGGTTTAATATTAATAATCTATAATAAAGCGAAAGCCGAAGTATATTATTATATTTTAAGGCTTATAGTGGAGGGTAAATTAATAATAACTATAATTATTATTTATTTATATTAACGGCGTAATTTTAAAATACTTAAAGAGTACGCTCGGAAGGGGATTTATATTATATATATAGACGGATTAATCCGACGATATTATCTAATCTTAACTTCTATACCTAGCGATTATAAAGAATAAGTTTTAATTACCTTTATTAAAAATAATAAATATTATCTAATATATTTAATACTATCGAATAAACGCGAGCGATTACGCCCTAAAGTCTTATATCCTCTAAGGATACCGGAGTAATATATAGAATAATTACGCGTTTAAAAGACCTACGATAAGAATATACCTAAATAACTATTAAATATAATAATATATAACCGCCGTAGTTTCGCGGAAGGTTATTTCGCGGTTAATATCTTCGGGATCTAAATATTTAATATATTATATACTTTAATAATAAAGAGGTTAATAAACTATCTTTTAGATTAATAAACTTAATATATTAAAGAGGGTAAAATAAAAGAAGAGATAAAAGTTTTACTCGACGGTCGATTTCGAGCCGTATCTAAATATATTAATCTAAAGCGTTTCCTAAACTTTAATAAAATTAGTTAATAAACGGGGGAGGAGAGTAAATAATTTTTACGAGTAATTATATCTATATTTACCCCTCTATTATTAGAAAAGGTACCCGAAATACTATATATAAAACGAGCGATTATTAACTTTATTATATTTATAAAATATTATTCGTATAACGAAGAAACGTTTAGGTATATAAATATAGTATTAAATAAAATAAATTTATTAAAAGAAGTCTTTAAGAAGTATAGGCTAATCGATAAAAAAACGGGCGAGCTATATTTTAATTTCCCTAAATTCTATATTCTTATTCACGTAGTACTTATAATTAAATAATATAATCTACCGGACTTTTATAGTACTTAAATAATAAAGAGGATATACTTAATATTATTAAAAAACTACTATAAGCGAACGAATAAATACGACGATTATTAGGAGTAAATAATAGAATATAATACTCGTTATATTAAAATCACTATTATAAAGGATAATTTAGAGTATCGGGAGATAAAGATTATATTACCTAATTAAAAAAGAAGGTAAAAAGAAGAGAAGGTTATAAAGACCGGGGTTCTTTTAAACCTCGATAAATTAAATTAATAAACGGATATAAATAAAAACGTTATTTTACGGTAAATTTATAAATACGATACTCGTTATTAATATATAGTATTAAATATAGCGAAGATATTTAATCTAAAGGGTTTTCTCGAAGGTCTAATTACGTTTATTAAAGCGAATCGAGTAAAGGCGTTTATATAGAGCCTAACGATACCGAATATCGAAATTAATAAACGGGAGGTAGATTATAACTAGGTTAATAACTACCTAGTTTATATCTTTAAGAATATAATATATTAAAAGATATTAAGGGAGGACTCTTCTAATCCGAGCCGCCTTTATAAGGATATAATAATCTATAAACTAAATATAAAGTCATATTATTATAATTAACGTAAGGATAATATATAGGTACGCGAATAAAAATCGGTCGAAACGAATTTTATTATTATATAAGAAAGAAGGTTAATAAATAAAGTATAAATTATTATAAAGATAAAGAATTTAGGCTAAAGAGACTAAAAGTAATAACCTACTCGTCTATAAAATACCTTTATAAAAATCTTTAATTATCGATATTTAGGGTAGATTTAAGAGTCTTATTAAATAATAAAAATACAAAAAGTATATTTATTATATACTTTTAACCCTAGAATATTAGGTAATCGGCGGTTCTACGGACTATTAAATATCGAGCGAAATATTTATCTCGTATTTATAACGATAAAGAGAAGGGACTTCTTCTATATTAATTTATTTATTAATTAAAATTAATATAATATTATTTATAACTTTAAATTCTTTACGAAGAGCTAGAGGGTAGCCGAGGAAATCTATACCTAAATTATAAATAAAGGGTATATATATAAATTAAATATAAAACGACGAAAGAGTTATAAAAAAGAAAAAAGATTTTTATTAATCGTCGTAATAAAAAATATATAAGGATAAAGGCTTAATAAAGTAATCTAAAAAACGAAATCTAAATTAAATTATATTATTATCCGATTTAGATATTAAATCGTTTATATTATTATTTAATTTAGATATTAAATCGCCTATATTATTATCCGACTCGGATAACGAATCGCCTAAATCGGGTTCGGGGATAAAGTCGAAGAAATAAATTAAAAGTATTATTACTTTATTATAATTAAAGATACTAAATCTTAAATAACCGGGGTAATAATATAAATACGGGTACTACCTCCTAAATTAATAATATACTAAAGCCGGGTATTTTAGGGACTACGGATACGAGTTTTATAAAGAAAAGAAAATATAAAGAGCCTATATTCGGGAATACTACGAATAAAAGCGAGATTATTATATAAATTAATATAATTAACTCGTTATCGAGGAAGGATAGTACGTAGGGAGATAAAGATAATAACGAATAATAAAGTATAAATACGAATATATAAAATAAGGATAATACTATATAGAGGATTAAGAGGGAGGAATCTATTATAATAATTAAACCTAAAGAGTTAAAGAGTAAAAGGGATATTATAAAATAAATATATTATTTAAAGCGTAGGAAATAATATTAATAATTATTTATAACTCTAATTACGATTTAATTATATTCGTCTATATCGGTTTAAAAGTTAAGAGTTTCGGTATATATAAAGAATTATTATTTAAAGCCTCGATATTCTTTAGAGGTATCTTTTCCAGCGAATATAAACCCGAAATAAAAATTAAATCCGAAGACGTCGTCGAAATTATATTATATAATAATAACTCGAAAATAATTACCCTTCTTAACGAAGACTTATTAATTTTTAAATAATTTAACGACTAGGGGTAAATACTTTTATTATATTTCCCCCTCCTACCGAGGTACTCCGATAAAAAGGTCTTCCCCCATATAAAGTTTTAAACGGATAAATAATAAAGAAGAGGGATAATTACGCGAGTAAAAGATTATTTATCTACCTTTTATCTTCTTACCTTTATTTTTTTATATTATTATACTATCTTTTACTCGATTAATTACGATATAATTAAAACTTATATATTATTATATACCTTTATTAGAGTTATAATAGATATTATTTAATAAATTAGACTAGTTTCTAACCCCCCTCCTACGCTTCTAGTTAATTATAATTATTATAATTTCGTTAACCCTAAACTAGAAATTACTCTTAAGAAATATATCTACGCCGAATAAAATAAATAAAGAATTAAAGAAATTCGAATACTTTAAGCCTAACTTCGTTATCTAATAACGAATATAATATTACTATTTACTTATAGTAGAGTTAAACTTTAAGTCGCCGAATTTCATTATATTCTTATTAATATTTTACTACGTACTATCTACGCTATACTCTTCGACGTAATTATTTATAATATTTACACCGTTAAAGACTAATACTAGTAAATTAATAACTTCCTAAATATCTAATATTAATATATTTATAATATTTTCTAATAAATAAAAAATAAGTAGGTCCTTTTAATCTTCGTTATTTATAAAATTAAAAATAGGAAGAGAGATTACGTCGAAAGAGTCGCCCCTTTTAAAAATTATTATAATCGAGGCGCCCTAAAATTCGGGTAATTTATTTACTCCGTAGCGATAATAAGTTTTATATTATTAAATATATATTACTTCTACCCCGAATATCCTCCTATTAATCTCTACTTTACTTCTTTTAATATTTTTATTTATTTATATTCATTATACCGGAGGCCTTAACTTATATATACTCGTATTTTTTTAAATCTTTAAATTATTTATTACTATTTTACTTTAGTATAATAATCTTTTTATAATAACTCTTATCCTCGAGATATTTCTTAATATCTAGAACTTTACCTCTAAACTAAATATTCTTCGATATTCTTCGATATTTATAACCCCCCCGCTAAAGTAGATAGCCTTAAATCAAAATATTAATAATAATTATATATTCTCTCTATTATTTATAGTAGCGTTAATAATCTCCTTCTTAATTTTTTATATCTCGATAAATTTAACGTCCACGGATTTATTTAATTATGAATTATATAATATACGTCTCCTCCGTCTAGTTAATATAAAAGATATAATAGAAAGTTAAAACTATTAATATAAATCTAAAGTTAAATATTAAAGGAGTACTAGTATATATAATTAAATTATTATTAGAATATTATACCTTTCAGGAGCCCTTAATAAAAATAATCTTAAAAAAATATAATAACGCCGAGAGTTAGTAAAGAACCTTGTATAATTAAATAACGAGTATTAAAAAGGAATATAATTATTTAAATAAAAAGTAATTTATATATCTTTTATCTTTCTCCCTTTACTTATTTACGTTATAGTACTACTCGCTATATCTAATTATAATATAACTAGATTATTTATACTACTACCTACGTTTATAATATAGTAGTATCCTCGTTATCTAATAACGAATATAAGGCGCCTCGGAGATCTAGCTAAATTATTTACTCTATAATAATAACGAGTCTTATTTTACTAAATATATAATACTCTAATATTAAATATTTTCTTATCGATCTTTATTTTACCTACTTTAGTTTATTTATTTCCTCGGATTCGTTTTTTCTAAAACCTTTACTTTCTTATTTCTTTATAGGTTATATATTATACTAGTTATTATCTTATACCTTCTAATAATTATTAAGTTATATTTATCCATATATATTTTCGAATAAAAGAAATTAATTTATAGTCTTAAATTTAACTAAACTCCCTAAATTTAGATAAAATAAAGGTAATTAATTTATATTTATAATAATTAAAGGCCTTAAAGGCCGGCTCGTATCTTTAAAAATAAATTAAAGATTCTAACGGAAGCCTATTTAATTAATCTTATATAAAATTTTATAAAAGAATATATTTAAATAAAGGATTATATTAACCTCTTTATTTTTATATTAATTAATAATTTTATTAATTCGAGCGCCTTTACTTTAATAAAGAAGGTTAAAGTAAAGAGAAGAATAATCGGCGGTCTAATAAAACCCGATTAAATATAAAAGAGCGAGAGTCTTCAGTAATAAATTTAAATATTTAATAACGAACGCTAAATTTATAACTTCGGGTATTATTCTATTAAAAATAATCTAAATACCCGAGTTAATTACGTTATAATAAAGAGAGAGGAAGATATCTTCTTTAACTCGAATAAGCCTTATATTATTATACTCGGTATTTATAATAAATACTTTAATACCCTTTTATTATAATCGGCGCTCTTTAAATATTTAACCGCTTATATTCGGAAAAGGTAAACGAGCCCCGTTTATTATTATTTAAGAATATTTATTAATATCCGTCTAACCTCCTATATATTATTAATAAGATTTAATAAAAAGCGGATAATATCGACGTTAAATTAAAGGAGTTATTAGAGCCGTTAAATAAAAACCTTCTAATAGTTATTATACGAGAAATAATAAGATTTAAATAATAAATTAAGAAATATATTAAAGGGGGCGCTTAAGTTAATATTTTTTAAAAAGAATAAAATAAATAGGTTTTTTAATTTCGTAAGATTTTAATTAACTCGCGATTAATTTTTAAATTATTAAATTCGTTAACGCCTAATTAATCTCGTAATATATTAACTAGCGAGTTTATAATTACGCTTAATCCCTTAAACTAAAAAAATATTATTATTTTTAAATTTAATTCCGAATTTAATATTAATATTAATAATAAATTAAGCCCTATATTATCTAGGAGGAAGAGACTATATAAATCGATATAATTTACGTTAAATAAGTTTTTAAAAATCGTCCTTTATTCGAATAGTTATCTTATATCCTCTAGATACTTTAATTTTAACGAGGTATATAATATTATTTAGGATATATATATTAAACTTCCGGGGCGAATTTATTTTAATACTATAAAGAGAATTAGGTTTTTTAATAAATATAGAAATTTTTTAGAAATCGTTAAAGCCTAGACTAAATATAAAAAGGAAAATTCGTTAATTAATTTAAAATATATTTATATTTAGACTCCGTTATTTAAATCCATTTAATACTAGAAGGCCTTAAAGGTCCTATATATAAAAAAAATAATCGAATATTAGACCGGGATCCCTACTAAAGCGACTCTAAAGAATAAAATTATAAGGGTATATATTTAAAATAAAGATAATATTATAAAGAGGGTTAAGACTAAACTTAAAATAATATTATAAAGAAAATTAAAACCGAGGAGGGTAAAGTTACTACCGAGCCTAAAATAATATTATAAAGAGGATTAAGATTAAAGAGGGTAAAGTTACTACCGAGCCTTAAAACCTAAAGTACGAGAAAGAAGTTATAGAGTAAATATCTTATTATACCGTTAAAGCTAAAACCCTAGGTAAAGGGGAAGTTAATAATGAAATTATACCCTCTTTTAAAAAGAAAGACGCTATTTATAAATCTAAAGATATTTTAACTACCGAAGTTATATTTATTAATATTATTATTTCTTTCTCTCCGACGATAGCTTTAAAGTTATATTTATTCTACTCGATAAATATAAAAGCCCGAAGATATTCTAGCTACCGAAGTTATATCTATTAATATTATTACTTCTTTCTCTCCGACGATAACTATAAAATTATATTTATTCTACTCGATAAATATAAAAGCCCGAAGATATTCTAGCTACCGAAGTTATATTTACCGATAATATTATTTTTTTCTCTCCGACGATAGCCTTAGAGCCGTGCCCGTTCTATTTAATTAATATAATAATATTAATAGTTTCTTTAACTAGGCTCTAAAGGCTTAGAGATTCTTAAATAACTCGGATAATATTAATAACCTAACGGGTATCCCGGTTATAATAAATAATATTTAATAGCCGATTACTATAACGTGGGGACTAGTAGATATATTCGGTTATATACTAGACGAAATTATAAAGGCGAAGAGTAGTAAAACTAATAATTTAATAAGAGTTAAAAATCCGGTTCTAAATAAGACGAATATAGTTTTAATTTAACTACGTAAAGTAATATCTTCGCTTAATTATATATCTACCGCCTAAATAAAAATTTAAATTTATAAATATAAATCGATATTACTTCCTCTTTACTAGATTATAGTTACGAAGATAATAATTATTATTAGTATTATTAAAGTAGGAGTTAAATCTAAAGGATATTAATTATAAAAGTATAATATAAATAGTAATAACTTTAAGTCTATTATAAAGTATATCGAAACGAAGATTAGCGCGGTATTTATCGTTAAATACTATAAGCTAAAGGCCTTAATTTTCGTAATTAAATTATTTACTTTTAAAATATTTATTAACGGGGTCTATATTAATAATATTTTAATATAAAAAGAAAGAGACCGACTAGAATCCCGTTTAAGAAAGGATTACCGAATAAATATCGTAATAAATAATAACGATATATTCTTAATAGAGGCTATATCTACGGGCTTAATATTATAAAGATAGGATATTACTCGCTTTACGAGTCCTTTAATTTAATATTTATTTATTTTATTAATAGCGTTAATAGACTAAATACTTATAACGTTTATAAATAGAAATTCTAGGATATCCTACTATTATTCGAGTCGGACGAGATAATTATCCGAGTCGGATATAATAATTATTTAAGTCGGATATAGTAGATATCCGAATCGGATAAAAACTATACGAAAATACCTTATAACGAAAAATTCTATAATCTCCTACGATTATCGTCCGCTCCTAGGGTATTCTAGATAACTTATAAAGTAATCTAAAAATAAAGATATAAAAGTTTTAAATATTATTATTAACGAGAATACCGGGCTATACTTAGGCCGCTATAAACTCTTTATTTATAAAATTAAATTATTTATCACTATCTAACCTATTAGTTATATTATCGACGTCGTCGATATTTTCTTCGTTATTATCTTTACTATTAATAGTACTATTATAACTAGAATAAATATTATTAATAATAATAAGGGTAAAATAATTAAAAAGAGAAGTTTTATTAATACTACGCGAAGGTTAAATATATCTCGTATAAATACTCTAAACTAGGTACTAGTAGAGGCGGTAGAGGTTAAAGTATAAATATAAATAATAATAACTCTAACGAATATAAAGAAAAAAGTAGTTATAATAGTATAGTCTATAATTAATATTAGTAGTAAATATTAGATATCAAATAATAATTAAACTTAAAACTTAATAATAGGTATATTATACTAGTAGAAATTAGTATATAATTAATTTACTAAACGTACTTCGAGTATATTATTAATAAATTAAATATACTATCGGGGTTAATAGTATACTATTTATAAATAATAGATACTAACTATACTAGGAGTATAGTATCGGTAAATAAAAATTACTAAATTTATTAATAAATTATTAATAATAACCCCGAGTTATTAAATTTATTAATAAAACGCTACCTAGACCCCTAATTTATTAAACTTACTAATAGGATACTACTAGTCTTATCCGTAACTTAGAGTTACTAGTAGGACGCTACTAGCCCTATCCGCGCGGTCGGTAACTAAAGTTTTAATAGGAGTTTTTAAAATTTACCGATAAATAGCGACGCCGGTAGCGATACTAGCGGTAACGAGAGTAATAGCGATAATATTAATAGTATAGGAGTAAGCGATTTTTAGAATAGAGAGTAGAATAAATATTTAGTAGAAAGTGTATAGTATTTATTAGTAATTTATTAGTAAACGCTATACTTGAACTATTAGGCTTACTAGGACTTTTAGTATTAATCTCCGTAGTATCGACAAGTTAAGAACTAGACGAAAAGATATATAAACCGCGTTAGATATTTGTATTTATAGGAACCTAGTATCGCGGTAGCCTTATTCACGTATAGAGGCCGCTCTTGTATAGGTTAGTTTAGGTAATAGGCGCTATATATAGATAATGGATCCGCTTTGAAGCTCGATAGGAGACAACTTTAATAATTAATAACGCGGCCTATAATAGCGAATTAATATATTTAGTAATTAGGTAAGTCGGCCCTAATAGCGAGTTAGGTATATATCTAAAGTACCGAGAAGAGGAAAGTCCGGTATCTTTTATCCTCGAGCGAAAGTCTTGTAACTAGATTTTAGACTATATTCAAACGTCCGCTTGTCTCCGTATACTAGTACCGTTCTGTAGTAGTAATAAATAGAGACGCGAGAGTAAATAATCTAGCCAAGTTTAGTTAAAAATAAATAAAGCTAAAGTCAAATATTACGACCACGCGTTCCTAGCCTTCTTTAATATACTTTACTACCGCTAGCTCTCTCCCTCCCTATTAGTATTACAACTACCTACGTTAGTTAAACTTGATAATATCGCTATCGCCTACGTCGCTATCGCCCTTACCGCTTTTACCGCCCTTAGCGGAAATTATTAAAAAGGAGGATTATATATAAAAGTAGGATACTTATAACGATCTCCTAGTTAAGCGGGAGTAGGCGGAGGGAAAAAACTACTATATATAATCTTTATTAATTAAAGGTTATCTCGTCTAGTTACCTCTATATAAAGATACCGACGGCGATAAATACCGAGATATTAAAGAGGATAACGACGTCGCCTAATAAAAAAATTAAAAACGGGGACTATAAAAATAAAGATAAATCGATAATAAAATAAATAATAAAACCGTTAAACCTAAAATTAACCGATAACTATATATAAATAATAATGAAAATAATATTTTAAATTTTTATTTTACCTCGTTTTTAACTTTAATTTAACTTTTACTCTATAACGAATTTACCCGATAACGATGTATATACTCTATAATAACGTATCTCCGGCTGTTACTATAAGCGATACGTATTAATATCGGGAGACGCCTAGCCTAGAAGTATGTAGTAGTTTCCTAACAGGGCCCCCCTGTTTCGCTCGAGGATAAAAACGACCGAAAGTCCGGGGGGTGACAGCCGCTAGCGACACGCTAAGCCCCGCATCACGTGATGGACAGCTTTAAGGTCGTGTGACTGACGATGGCGGAATGTTCCAGGAGCTCTATAATCTGAGATCTATCGATGTAGCTTCTAATGACTCTCTCATAGCTGCTCAATGCTATCGAGCCTGTAGAAAATCAATTGAGAAAACATAGTAGGTATATGCTCTAATCAATGGCTAGCCAATGGCATTTGTCATTGCCCAAAGTTATATCCTTTCTTTGTTTGGGATCCTCAATTGACACTTGCGCAACCTCAGGTCATCGAGTACCAAAAGGTCTTATCGACATTCATCCTTCCTGATCAATCGAAAAATCGGAATACCTCCAACAAAGCTACAATACCACAACGATAAGTAAGTCGAGCTCTGTTTCTTAGCTATGATGGTACCCCTTGCCCGCTCTCATCCGTGCTAGCTTGATGCCGCCAATGCACACCTCAATCGGATCGGATGAGCTTGTATGTGCTTGCCCACAGCTGACAACACTACTCTAGTGACTCGCTCCCACAAGCAGAACGATCGTGACCACGCCGGCCTTGCTGACGGTACCGCGGACGACGCTCAGCATCTTCCTCGCTACTTCGCCAAGTCTGGCCATGTTGATGCCGACCCGAAGAAGGTGAAGAAGGAAGGTGGAGGCAAGGGCAATTGGTTAGTTTGACCTTTTTCAATCTTTCTTAGCTGCACCATATACTAACCTCGTTGTAGGGGCACTCCAGGTGACGAGTCCCAAGACTATGGTTACAACTTCACCAATGCCCGTCATCGATCCAATAGCAGCTCCCACAGCACTGCCATCGGCGATTTTAAGACCAAATTCGAGACAACCGAGCCTGACCCTGTCTTCGAGGAGGAATACCATGGTGCAACTAAGGATGATGCTGCCATGGATGAGCATCTCGCTCTAGAGAAGGGGGAGAGTGCCGACAGTGTCAGCACTGCCAGTATTGAGGAGGAGAAAGCCTAGGTGGTAATGGTGATAGACGTCATGTTGATCAGAGAGCTGGCATCTGTTGGCTCAATCTGGGAATGTCTCGCCACTTTGATAGGATCGGCTGGCTCGAGATAGCATGCACATGCTGCTGATAATTTCTGAATACAATACACTTGATGAAGGTATACGCTCGATGTGCTTGCTGTTTTAATAGCAACAACCAATGATAACGTTCTCCCTTGTACTCGTGACGTGTCTTTGAGGCCAACATCTTGCCTTTCGCTCCAATCAAGCACTATATGCACTCGGAAGTCACGAAAAGATACTTGAAGTTTCAAGTCTAGGCACGAGAAAGTTCATCCTAGCTGACCAAAGCCTCCGTGCCGTTCGGTCCTTGAGATGGTTGTTTGGGGAGGCATTTACAAGAAGTCCCTAAGACCTTATGATATAGCGGTCAGAGCCGACCGGTGCTGCTGTTATGCGCATTTTACGGTCTGTAGATGGAACCGTGAGTCTATGATGACATTTGTAGATCAAAGTCGATCGAGGATTCGTGGTAAAATCAAAGTTGAAATTTTCCTAGTGCGGCGCCGCCTCGGACATAAGTTAACAACACTCAAAAAGTCAACAAAGCTGTCAACGGCTCCAAACAGCTCACTTGCTGGTGTACAATCTGGTCACCACGACCTCAACAGTACTCGTATGCCACGAAGGTGAAAATGTTCTCCCCAGATGCAGCGGTGCCCGCAGGCGTGGCTGCGCGCAACCCGCGACGACGGCAGCGTACCAGTTCAGAAGACTCGGTAGCAATTCGACACAACCCGAAGCGGATACGACGCTCAGTACTGGACTCGGAGATATTCCAGGATCCTAAAAAGCCCAAGCTCAACGGGCACGTTGATCACGACCAGGAAGCACCTTTTACGAATGGTCACGCGAAAGAACCTAGCAGCCAAAGACATGAAAGCGTGGATGGTACAAATCTAGCTATCAGGCATAGAGGCGTCAAGAAGGCAGACAGGGAGAAGAGGACAAACAAGAATGATGGCACCATAGAATTGGCAAGTTGGAGTGTGGTGAGAGCTACACTGTTCAATGGGCTAACTTCATGCGACATTAGACCAAGAATGAGAACTACATCGTAACTCTGTTACCAACAACGCCAGAGTCGCTCCAGGACTATCATACGTCAGGTATGAGCGAACGCCGTCTTGCGCATTGGGACTATACTAAAATTCTCGCAGAAAAATGGCACGGAGAACCATCAACCCAGCTTGGCTATTCGCTCGTTACGACACCTACACAAGCTATAATATGGCATTACGCACAAGGGCCGAATTCAGCAGAGCACGCCAAACGCCTTAATATAAGACTCCTTCATCCTTCGAGCAATCCTCGAAATCCTCTTCCTCTGGGCATCCTCGTACCTACCTCCTCTGACCCGGCCCTGCTTGTGGTCGTGCCTACAAGCGGGAAAATCACATACTGGGAGAGTATCACAGCAGCCGCAAGCGCCGACTCAAACCGCCAAAAGCAGCAATGCGTCCAGGGCTCGGTGAGCGGGTTAATGTCAGGGGAGCTTGTCACCAGAATTACAGAGGCCGAGCCGCGAGGATTTGTCCTCACACTGAGTACTGGAAGACTTGCACACTTAGTTGTCAGCGATGCCCAGGGAAGGCCTTCGATCAACATCCAATTTATGCGTGACAACGGCGCCCAGAGCGCAGGTGTGTTTGGGAGTCTTAGGAGCGTTTTCAGTAGCGCCGGATGGAGAAAAGATATCGCCGCAGTCAGAGCAGGAGGTTCATGGCAGAGAGGTCAACGATATGTCATTGTCGCTACTACGAGAGGTGCCTTTCAGACTTGGGATCTTAATTGGAACGGCACCCAAGCTCTAGTAAACGACGTTGATGCGAAAAACGACATACTGAAGGCCCTATTAGAAGGTGCAGAAGTCTTCCAAGATCAGGATGAGCACCATTTCGAGGTTTTAGATGTGACTATGTTGCCTGGTGGGAGCTCTGGAAAAGAAGTGGCCAAGTTGAACAAGAGTGGAGACTGCAAGATGATGGCTTTGACGGTCTTCAAGGGAGCAGACTCGTCAAAATATGCCTTGATCGGATTAACACTTGTCAGTGGCTCCATGAGTATCGACGTGGTTCATCCTATCACTTGCTACACGACTTCGTTGCCTACAGAGACCTTGTTTAAGCCGCGAGTCCTGGTACCTGAGCCAGCTCAGACGGCATTCGTCATTTTTGAAAAGAGTGTAGTTCTGGTGTCGCTGGTGGAGATTCCTTTCAATCCAAGTTCCCAGCTTCTGGAGGAAGCTCACACCTTGCCAGACCCATTTCAAGACGCCATTGATTTACACAAGACCAAACCCTATCGAGCCGTCGGATGTGCGACTGAAGCAGCCGATCGAATATATGGGCAGTCATCCTGCGTGGTCATGATTTATGGTATTGGCATGATCCGCATTACCGCTATGCCCATGGAAGAAGGGCAATCGGCTTTGGACAGAGCCACAGTGACGGCAAAAACGAAAATCGAGCAAGCCGTCTTTTTCGGAAGCCTGCAGCAAGACCTGCTCGACTTTACGCCCAGGCGCGAGCTCATGTTCCAACAAGAAGAAGTTGAAGCTGCAGCGCTCGATATCAGCCATTCAATCATGAGTTCTACATCCGCGTACATCCCTGCAATAGCCCCGTCAATGCAGCAGCAACTTCAACGAAGATCTACAGCTCTTGCTGACCTAAACAAATATCTTCGAAAATTCTACCCGCCCCTCTCCCACATCACCAAATGGAAGCTGCTGTGGGGCGCCGAAAAAATGGCTTCTGCGAAGGCTATCTGGAAATGCTACAACGCCGCTCTCAGTGACCAGAACAAAGGCTCGGACGGAAGGACTCTTCTACCCGAGCTCATTGAAGCCATCAATGAGGAAAACAAGAACGAAAATCAGCCGGACCGCCATGAGACCGATGGGGTCAGACATTGGTTCATTCACGATATATGGCGATTAGAGTATGTTGTTCCTTGGGCTCAGAACATCGTCGAGCTGTTATTCACTGAAAGCGTGGAGGACAACGAGAAGATGAACTATGTTTCGCAGGCGCGGCTCGCCAGCGAAGCCAACGACATCCAATTGGCAGCTTTGGAAATTGCCTTCAAATTTCGCGAAGCCAACATGGCAAAGTATGGTCTTGAACAAGATTCTCTATTCGACGGGATCCTTAAAGCGGACTTCTACGACGGACTGCCAAGGATCTGGACATCAACAGGGAGCATTTGCGAAAAAGTCAAGACATTGACGGATCTCTCCCGAGAACTAGCACGTTTGGGTGACGACGCCGAAGGTGCCGAAAGCGAGGCATCACCAGAGCTCATAATGAAGCTTGCGACAGACAACCCACGCCAGGTTCAGATCTGCTGTCAGACCTGGATCGAGATGTCTCGATGGCTAAAGTCTCGACCGGAGCCAGAAAAGAAAGTCCAAGGAAATAAGCTTATGCGTGCCCACATTACAGTCAGGAAAACTCTCTTTGCGAGTCTGTGCGACGTTGGTCAAGCCGAAGAAGGCATTAAACTAGCGGAGAAATATCGTGACATGGATGCTTTGGCCGATATCATCGAACAGGAAATCGACTCCGCAGAAGACGACGCAACGGCACTGTTGTTTGAAAATCGCATTCACCAAAACTTTCTCAAGTTCGGCGTGCCTTGGGCAGAAGCCTTCTTCAGGAAACATCTGGATGGCGGCAGGGCCATTCAGGTGCTCAACGGCAATGCCAAATACAAAAAGCACCTGACGCAATTTCTCCGCACCCATCAATCGTACGCGAAATTAGCTTGGATCAACGAAGTGGCTTCGGAGCGAAATTACGCAGCGGCTGCGGACAATTTGGGTATTGTCGAAGAGCGAGAGACCAATCTTTGGAGCAGGAAAATTGCGCTGAGTCTGCGCAAATTGAATATTATTGCTGCCGTCGGAAAAGGCCAAGCGAAGGAAGGTGCTGTTGAAGATGCCATGGAAGCTATCGAAAAGAAAGCTGCTCTTGTGGCTGCCCAAGAAGGCGTGTTCAAACCCATCAAGGCTGCCGTGAAAGATGCACTCGACGCAGAAGCAGAGACAGACCTAGCAATGCTGAAATATGGGTCGACCAATGTGAAAGGCAAGCCTATACTACGGGATGCTTTGGAGCACGGCCTACGTAGGCTGCTTGCTACGGAGACTCTACCTGTAGATTATCTAATCGCTGTTCTTACTCTCATGGACGACGAAGGTAGCTCTTCTGCCGACGATGAAGCTTTCATGGGAACCCGATTCTTCTCCGCTCTCGAAGTTCTCCGAGCGAACAACCTAGCAAAGATTAACACCGGCCACAAAGCTCTCCAAGAGGCCCTCATTTGGCGCCGCTGTATGATCCAAGATAATTGGGAAGAAATCAACCGCACCGAACTCAAAATCGAAACCCAAGTCGAGGTCGAAACAGGCGTGACCTCCCTCTTTAAAACAGTGCGCGAAGGCTATAGAACCGGTTTCTGGGATAAACACGGCCCTCTCCCATCGCCCTTAGACCTCCTCGAGGCCGGCACTACTGTTGCGTCGCTGCGTACCTCTTCGCACTTTGCAAATATGCCCGACAACGCGCTTGACCTTCTTGCCCAGGACCTGGAGAAAGAAGCTGAGCTGCTGGAGGCATATATCAAGAAAGGCCGGCTTGACGAGTGGTGGAAGGGCGTTGTGAGTGCCGCTAAAAATGCGGCAAGGGAGGAGGCGGACAGGGATGGTGAAGACGCAATGAGGAGGCGGGAGGTGGAGGAGAAGCTTTTCGCGAAGATGGAGAAGTTGGACCAGGAGGCCCATAAGATTAAGGACGCTGAGGAAGAGACGGTGGGTGTTGATGATCAGGGCGACGCTATCATTGGAATGTGAGCAGCAAGGAGAGAGGGCATAAAAGTCGGCATAGACATGGGTTGGCGTTTCTTCATGCCACATCAGCGAGGTCGGAGCTGGCGCAATTCACTTCATTGCGCATGCATCAACATACAAGGGGTGTCATTGAGGCATAGACGTGCCTTCAGGATGTTATTCCTAGATGTACTATTATGCCAGCGGGCTGTTGAGGGGCCTATCTTGCTACAAAACGAATGCCAGGAAAGGCACCCGCAGATTTCGTTTGGAATCTGCAAATGCTTTTTGCCTTTCCTAGCGTGTGTTTCGTCTGCTATTCGCGTGTCAGTGATTCTACTTTTACATACATATCTCTGTCCGAAGGTCGACGTCTACCCTCGACTAACTCATCGAAACCTGCTCCTTTGTTTTTGGCGAAATCTCTCCTCTACATCGACAGCAATACATACATCGGTCTAAGAACCCTCTTTGTTCTCTATGCCATTATTCTATCCCACACCTAAAGCAGAATTTCGCGCTTTACCGCCGACATACACCTCAGCCTCGCTAACTTCGAAGCAAAACGTACACCCTTACGCCCTTTCATCAGGGTCTATAGAACTTGACTTCACCCATACGATGACCATGGCCGTGAGCTGTGCCCGACTTGTCTTCCCCATATCGAATGAATTACGTCCGACTATGGTGGGGCACCACAACCCCCCAATTGAGGATGTGAAGCCGTGAATGGGAGCTATGGAAGTATCTCAGTCGATCGAACAATGTATTATTAGGAGTGGTGCATCTCGAGCGCTGACAGTGACCCAGATATTAGGATTCAGAGGAGGTATTGTTGAATTGCTACGTTTATCGTTAGACCTAGTTGATCTCGGACGTGGCTCGAATTGGTAAGGTGTCTCGTTGTTGTGTTGTGATGACCGCGCCGATGGCGGCAAGGTGGTAAGATGGGTGGCGAGTCTCAAACTCTCATTGGTGAGAGTCTGGTAGCGGCAGCTTGATCGAGGTAGATATCAACGGCGGCGCCGCTGCTGCTGAGAGGGTCACCGGTGTTGATTTTGCTGAATTGATTGAGTGACCGCAGCTGATTTCGCTCAGCGAGGTATACGATGAAGGTGAGGAGCCTCGTGAATATTGAAAGAGACGTGCAAGTGCTGCTCAAAGGGGTTTGTTGCTGCTTCTCCGTGACGGTCGCACGGGTGAATCCATATCCGGCCGGGGCGCAGGTGCTTCATCTGGCGAGTGGCTCTAACTCTCCATTGCAGCCGTTTGGCCTCTCTATGCGAGTTTGAAGGAGATTCCGTCCTGTGGAGATAAAATGGTTTGTGGATGAACGAAGGCACACAGGAATTCGGACCTTGCCCTAGTAAGGCACAATCCTTTCTACCTCTGGGTTTTCCTTCATCATCTCTCCGTCATGCCATGCACATAGGCCTTCCCATCCTTTCCATTGCGGATTATGAACCGTGTTCTCCTACCAGGTGATATACAGACAATATCGCCGCGTTGCGCATTCTTCGGATCGAGTCCTAGGAATTCCTGCTGAGTGACAAAAGATTTCCGATGAAAAACACGCGTTTCCTTTCGATATTCGTAAGACATGTCAAGTCGCCATTTCACAACGTCTCCTGCATAGTCTTGGGCAGCTTCCTCGAGCCCAACAAGGACACAATATTGATATTAAGCGCTAGGCTGCGCTTTTAGTAGGTCCTTTCTGTCGCATATTGTGGTCCTCCAGAGGGCCTCATGTATACCATCCATGGAGTGATACGCCATGCTGTTCTCTTTTGGAAGGAGGGCGTCAAGCTCCTTGATCCATGCTTCACAGATGGAGAGGAATTATTCTTCTTTCCCAACGGTAGAACGATTGCGGATCTGTGAGCCATTTCTATCTACAACGTCAATAAAGATAGTCCAATCAGGATCCCAACTTTGGAAGCTCATCCGACTTCGACTGTGAGTTGCCAGGTTGGCAGCAACTCAAGATCCCTAGGCCATACTGCCTCAGCGATAATACTGCAGCAATGGTGAAGACTCTGGCAAAGGGAGTGAATTTCGAATAGTCAACAACGATCTGACGACGTTCATCTTCTTTTATGAGAGCTAAAAGCCCATAGACTCTATCTTTTGGAGCGGTCTATTGTAACCAGCTATTAATACAAGTATAATCCAACAGCTACCATAAGGACAATCCTTAACAGTCTTGGGCCGTAAAATCACTCCAAACGTTTGTCATCCTAATGGTCCTCTGAAATGTATCAATCGATCTACCGTAGAGTAGGGGAAATCCAGTGCTAAGACCCGAGTGAGTGTTCAGGTAATGGAGTACTCTGGGAGCTACGAAGGAATCTTGCCACGGGAGACTTTCAAATCCACAAGTCATGGTCGTAGGTTGTGCTAGGACCAATTCTTGAACGACCCAAAGACGTTGCCACCATGAGCGGCTGACAAGCTGTTGTATCTCCGCAAATGGTATCCTTCTTCCTTGCTCAAGGTGAGCGATTGTATCCTCTGTGAAAGATTCTCTTTCGAAACTGTATGGTCCGTCTCTACGGAGATCTACGTCAAAGGCTTGCACTAGATGTTGTTCTTGTACGACTTTTTACCAAATTTCGAATTGACAGACTGCTACCATCCCCCTCCGGACCCAGCTCTACAAACACCTCTACCGCCTGGCTATACGTAGATGGTGCCCATCATTTGGACCTGGCTAGAGTTTTACTTATCATCATTCTGATTGATGCAGAGAGCGTCAATCCAGAAGAAATGCGGCTTCAGCCTTGTATCAATGCCGAATGAAGATACTCGGTCACCTGAACAGTGCTACCGTTCACACGGATTGGGAGTGTTTCCCTGGCATTACCCCAGGCGTAGGAGAGCGCCATGAACTCAGGGTTGTTCTCCAGAGAAGCATGGTAGACCTCACACCTTACTGCAACATCGTTGTCTTTTGGGCCACGGGAAATGAGTCTGAGCAGACGAATTTCACGTCGTGGTGGAGCGAATAGCCGGTAGACTGTGTCAGGGAATGTGACCTCGAATATGCCTCAACCTAATGTATCCGGCGCCGCGGTACAAAAGTCTTTTGGATTATTCTTACCTTTTCTGACTGGTATTGATTGGCCTATTGCGTAATCAAATGAAGCAGTCGTCGACTTCGCAGTCTCACCTTTAGGCTGGGTATTCAACCTGCTTGTAGTATGACCCGATGAAACTGATGGCACCGTCATGGCATCTTCTCCAGCCTGGAGATTTTGAGTCCAACTAACTCTTTGAAAGTCTATGCTTCTTGAAGATCGTTTTGGCGTCAGTCCGAGATCATATGTATATCATCTGAACCCCCATGTTTCGGGTGGCTATTGAAGCGTCAGCAGTAGCGATGTGGGCCGTGTCAGTTAAGGTCAGCACTCGCAAAGCCTCAGCCTCCACTGATTCGCCAAACAAGCGAGCGTATCGGATATTTCGCCAAACACCGGATTCGTCAACAGCTTTTCCAACCTCTTCATCTCCCCATTGGCCACTGTCGCCGGATGTATTATTAGCGCATATAATAAGGATTTGCTGACCCAGTCGGAACATTTTAGATCCCGGCCGAGCTACAAGCGACCAATGTCGGACAAAGCAGGATCTCGTCTCATTGGCCTTTCAGCCTCGCAGCTACGGAGATATCAACACTGCTGCCATTGTCCTGCCCAATCTCACGACATCGTGGCTTCCCTTTGCACGATTTCTCCGTCAGATTTGTAAAATGATGATAAATATGCTGGTGTTTACAGACAGCTCGGCCTCCGAGCTGGAAGAACTGGTGTGGAAGAAGTGGCATATACAGACAATGGCTGGCCTTAAGCAAGGAGATCTGTAGACATCAGCAGACCTCAGAATCCCATCGTCAATCTACACCAAATATCCAGAGCAAATAGTTCCATCTTCCCACCAAGAAAACCATGGCGACTTCCTTCAAGAACGTTGCCGTAGTCGGCGTACGTCCATCCTTCTCCATTCTCCACTGCCCTCTCTCCTTCCCACATTCCACTAAACATCTCCCCAGGCCGGCGGCAACCTGGGCCCCTTCATCGTGAACGCGCTCCTCAAAGCAGGCTTCAATGTCTCAGCCGTCACTCGCAGTACCTCGACCAGCACCTTCCCAGACGCCGTCCGCGTTATCAAAGGCGAATATAGCCCTTCTTTTCTCGAGTCAGCCTTCAAAGGCATCGATGCAGTCGTGCTGGCCGTTGGGGCAGGCGGTCTTGCCGAGCAAAAGACCCTGATTGATGCGGCGGCCAAGGCAGGCGTTAAGAGATTGATGCCATCCGAGTTTGGGAGCGATACAGCCAACCCCGTCGCCGTAGCTGCAGTCCCCTTCTATCAATCCAAAGTAGACATAATCAACTACCTCAAAACCATCACCCCAACCCACCCCAACCTATCCTGGACAGCTATCATCACTGGCCCCTTCTTTGACTGGGTAAGTCCCCCCCCTTTCCTCACTTCCTTATTCGATCACTCCCTCACCCCTCACCACCCACAGCATCACACTAAACCCCCTTCTCCACAGTGCCTCAAACTAGGTTTCCTAGGCTTCAACCACTCCACCCACCGCGCCACCCTCTACGACCAAGGCAATGGGAAATTCTCCGCCACCACGCTTTTGACAATTGGTGCCGCCGTCGCTGCTGTGCTGTCTCATCCGGAGCAATATGGGAACGAGTACCTATACATCAGCTCCTTCACGACCTCCCAAGCTGAGATTTTGGCCGCGCTGAAGAAAGCGAGTGGTGGTGCAGAGTGGACCGTTGAGGAAAAATTCGCTGCTGCGTATATCGAGGGTGGGAGAGAGAAGGCGGCTAGAGGGGAGATTATGGGGACTTACGATCTGATTTTTGGGACGACGTTCCATGGTGGATATGGGGGTGACTTTGCTAGTATCAGGAAGATTAGCAATAGGGAGCTGGGACTTGAGGAGGAGACTTTGGAGAAAGTGACGAAGGAGGTATATGAGGCAGCGACAGCTAAGCACTGAGTAACTTGCATCTGCTGAACGTTGTCAGTAGTAAGGGCAACCTTGGTAAGCAAACGCGGTGAACAGTAGTGGTTTAGAGTCCTCCGGTTAAAATATTATGCCTATCTTTTTGCTCATTTGCTGATCCCAATCCTCAATGCTCCCTCGCTCACAAAAATAAATATGAATGCCGTCATGAATCGTCCGTCTCTTGGCGCCAGAGATCTATTTGTACTAATTTTGCAAGGCTGATCGAAGCTTGGTAAAAGGGTGGAGGCGAAGAAGGTAAGTTGACTTTTGAACAGTGGAATCTCCGATGTGGTGGAGGAAAATGAGCGTCCTGAGGCCGCTTTGAGAGAACCTCCACGCATGCGAAACAGTAGACCCAGATGAAACAGTAGCCAGGCGCCTTCGTATTGATCAACGCCGTGCCATTTGCCGTGATTGAAACAGTCTAAGCTTAATGGGGCCGTTCAATGGTTGATGGTATGTCGGGTAGAGTGTTGTGCTGTTGCTCAGCTTCTCGCCAGTCAGTGTAGTTCGAGACCGGGATCCCCGTAGAGAAATTAGGGCGACGTACCAGAAATCCATACCTGGCTACCTGCTACAGCAGATCGCCTTCAAGAACTTCTGCATCGCTGATGGTTGCTGCTCTGCATTTGGGTGTCGAGAGCCCTGCTGCACGGTCGAAGATTGGTTCATGCCCGGATTGGCCTGGCTCATGCGGTGAGGGAGGTTCGCCGTAGAATTCTGGAATTGTGCTTGAGTCGATGCCGTCGGTGTCACAACGTCGTTTAGGCCCCCCGCCGCTCCGCTTTGACGCTTTGGTAGCGCTGCGCCAGAGACGCCTGGCCTGTCGCGCGTTTTGCCCACTCCCGGTTTCGCCGGAGATGGGGGCAGGGGCTGCGCGGCGTTTAAACGGAGAGCAGAAACGCCTGCTGGGGTTGCAGGACCTCGTGGGGTATCAGCTCCGCCACCGAGTGCTCGGGCTGATGAATTGGGAACTGCGTTTGGTGCGTGAAGATGTTGTGAGGGGTGGTGCTTCATTGCCTCCCAACCCTTGCCATTGTTGAGCTTCATCCAGTCGTACTCTCCGTCCTCCACATCACCAGTGTTCTTCAGCGCTTGGGTGAACAACTCGCGTAGGTAGTCGTAGTCTGGGGTGTCCTCGAATCCTAGATTTCTCACGTAGCTGAGGTATTTATTGAATTCCTCTGCCACTGAGTTCAGTCAAATCTCATTCCATTTCAAGATAACATTGGCACGTACCTGGATACCCATCACATAAGTCCTTGATAGCAGTAGTCTGCTTCTTCTCTCCAATCTTCTCGTACTTCTGCTTGTTTGTAGCAGCCTTGAGACCTTGCCACGGCAAACCACCTCTGAGGAAGTACATGAAGACATGACCTAATGCTTCGAGGTCGTCTCGTCGCGATTGCTCTCGCCCCAGATGTGTGTTTATGCTCATGTATCGAGCAGTACCGGACAGAGATTTTCGCTCTCTATACGGAATGTGTTGTTTTGTCTTTGGGTCTCGGTACTGCTTTGCCATGCCAAAATCGACAACGTGAATGACATTCGCTGATTTCGATCCCGGTCTACCGATTAGGAAGTTATCTGGCTTGATGTCGCGGTAGATCAGGTTCTTCTCGTGTATAGTTTGGACTCTTGACAGCTGCAAAGCTATTAGCAAAGACGTAGGACAGAGCACAGATTGCAGTGTGCTTACCATCTGTTTCGCAACCATAACCACAGTCTTGGGAGAGAATCTTCGGTTGCAGTGGTCAAAAAGATCCTCTAGAGAAGGTCCTAGAAGGTCGATGACGAGGATGTTGTGAAGGCCTTCTTGGCCAAAGTAGTAGACATTAGGTATACCGGCTGCCCCCCATTAGCATACGTGACTTATTTAACATTCTTCTCTGCACTTACGGCAGCCAACGAGTATTTTGTAGGTCCGGTACTCATCGCGTAGCTGTGGTGCATCGCTCTTCCGTGGTTCCTTTGCTCGTCAGCATTTGCCTTGAGAGGACATATCGCGATGCATACAAATTTGATCGCGACTTGTTGATTATTGAGTAGATTGGTGCCCTCGAATATGACACCAAATGAGCCCTCACCAATCTTCTTCCCAACTCGATAGTGCACCTGCCCACATCTTATTGTCAGCATGACTCTTTACGGGTAACATTCGACGCGATGAGACATTTTTCTGGAGCTGCTAATGGAGAATGTACTCATTGAACACGTCGTACAACACAAGCGACAGTGACTGGGCAGGTGTGATACAAGAATACACGTACCCCGACAACGTTGGAGGAAGAAGAAGCCATATCCAGTTCGTAAATGGTTCGGCGCCACTTATTGAAAATAGCCTGGTTTCGGTTCTCTGGCAAGGGACACAGGAAACGCGTCCACTGCTTAGACGGTTTCTCAGATACTGGTTTGATGGAATCGAATAGGGAATCGTTCTGTATGGAAAATGAATAGAGTCCTTGTCGAGAATCGTATCTTGACGAGCAATACTGCGTGTAAGCTTCACGCTGAGAGCCTCTAGCGAAGACGATGTGGCTATCGCAATCGTCACTTGCTGATGTCCTGGGATCTCCGGACCACTTTCCAAGTATGTAATTCTCGACAAAGGTATCGCTCGGTATAGGACTCGTCTGCTCCTCTGATCGACTTGGAGAGGCCTGACTGACTTCGGGTCGGCAAGCAGGCTCGCATAAGATTGACCGCCTGGTGTTTGGGTTACAGCGGCGTAATACTTAAATCTTGATTATAGAAGTCCCTGGGACAGGGATGAGGGCCTCGGATGAACGATCGTCGGTTGCAACTCAAGAGTCTTGGGTGAGGTCGTGTTTTCGTATTGATTCAGCGTTGGCCTGTTGTTGAGCATCGATAGACATGTTAGCTCGGAACGATAGACAATGAACGAATGGGAATAAGTATCTGCAGTGTATTATAACAGGTAAGAGTCGTAAAAAATGAGCCTACACAGTCTCTTTAATCTCAGCACTGTCGGGTGTATGTCCTTGATTTCTCCCAGCGTCGTTCTTGCTCCGCTTGTGTTGTTGTACCCCTCGCGCCTGCTCTTCGCACACCTGGCGAGCAACTCTTGTATCGTGCTCAGAGGAAGACAGCCACCTATCAATGGCAAGGGCTATCCCATAAGACCTTCAAAGCTTTGGGATAATGACCTCTCAAGGTTCAGGCTGTCGTGGACAGTGGAAACGGTGATGGAAAGAAGGGAGTGCGCCCGACTGGCTTTGACACCGCAGCTCTTACGAAGTGCGAGCTCCACCACAACAAGAGGATCAAATATTAGGAGAAGGTCAATAAAGGGAAGGATTAATGCGAGAAGCAAAAGCGGTTAAGTGTACCAAGCTGTCGCCAGAGCTGGGAGCAAGACTGAGGTCCTGCTTTCGTGCCCGAGCGGGATTGAATGGACGCTAGAACCCTAGCAGGGATTTACAATCTAACGGCCAGACCTGTATCAAATGTCTGTAAACGCTATTGAGGACAAGTCTTTGTTCAAGAACCCAGAAGTGATATAAGATTCGTACTACATCTGAAGACCCCTGTACTCTAACGTGCACGTAGACTCACCTCCGGCTCAATGGCTCTCTTCCTGCCTTGTGCAATATAGGTAACTGAGGCCATGCATGAAAGCGGCGCAGTCTCTGTATGTCAGGAACCAGCAGACATGCTATCAAAAAGAGCTAAACGGCCCAAAAATCGCAGCACATAAATCCAGAATAGCCAACGCTTTACCAATCAACGCTCAACGGCACCAGCTCGCTGTAAGGTAAGTAATGAACAGATGCCTGCTTAATTCGAGGGTGTCTTGTCCCTTGAATTGATTGCATTTGCATTTGAGACTGTCACTTATCTTGACAGCAAGCCTGTTAGATACGCAGGAGCAAGATCCATTAAGAGGACCTTTGCGTAATCACTAGGCCATCATGTTTTGGAGGAGTTTGAATCTTATCACCTCACCTTTGCTTGGCACCGCATCCTTTGTGGGAACATAATTCTCACCTAAGATCGCATTGTCATCATCGCAGAAAGAAGTTTGAGCTAGGAGCTCGTCATCTATTGGAACGGCGCTTTCCTCTTATTCGCGTTGTGTAAAGAAAAGCGTTGTGACGTACGGGCTCCGATGTGCTAGGAAAAAGGTTTGGCTCTACTCTACAAGCAGAGCACATCAATTATGGTACATGTTTGCTAGGGGCATTTGCTATAGTAGGTGCCCTCACGAATGATCGATTATCGCGATCATGCAGCCAAAGACGGGCAAGAGACCTCTCTACAGCTACTTTATCCACAGTCTCCCATCCCAGATCCCCTCATGATCTCAACTTGTGGGGTCCTTCCCATTCCTGAATCTCATCATATTTGTTTTCAGCACATTGTCCCTGTTATTCGCTCTAGCATTGAGTATTAATAGTGCGGCAGCAACACCAGACACTGACACTACAGAGACTTAAAAAACGCCCAACGCGACAGAGCCACTGCATTTACTCAACCCCCAATCATCTTCATCTGCAAGAGTGCTCATGTGTCAAGAGCAACATCCTGACCCCATCCAAAACCTTCTCCATCATCGGCGAAGATACATACTGGTCTTTCGGGTACTTAGCCTCCACATTAGTTTTACTCATCAAGCTCGACTCCACTAAAAGAAGCATACAGACGAAAAATTACCAACGTCACAGCGACAAATCGCTTCCCAATCCCAGGAACTCAACTCTCTCCATCCTCCCGCCAAAGCACAGTAATCCCAATCGTTGCCACTGATGCCGCACTTTGCATCGCCGAAGCGATGCTCGCGCTCTTCAGTGCCGTCTACCAGTTCATGATCGATACCGACTCACCACCAAATGGGCTCACGAAGAATCATGGCAGTGTGGAGCTTAGCATCGTACCACATGGTCCTGAGGACCAGAGCGGGCTGCAAGCCAGTACGGTGATGGCGGTAATGAAGGGCATCATGTATATCATGAGCGAAGAGGTGTTTACGCAGAGATCGATCCAGATTAGGGATGCGACGAAATACGTTGGTGATGCTATGTTGGGAACATTTCAGCAAATCGCTGAAAGTCAGGGGCGGCACAAGGATTTTGACCCGAATCTCAAGTAATCATGCGACGGAAATCACCACAGCTATGAGGACCGCTTATATGACATAATGGCAGTACGATGGAGGCGTTTAGTGCCTGGATTGGCGAAAATGCCAGCTCTTTCGTCAATGGATGTTTCTTCTTGTTGCATGAACTTGCTACAAGCAGACACACAAAAATACGCTGCTCAATGTCACGTGTAGTTGCATACTAGCACCATCCTCTTCTCGGAATTGCACTTTCAAGTTTCCAAGACAGTGAATATACTTGATACCTCAAGGGAGCTCGTCAGTGCTGCAAAAGTTCCAAATCGCCTAGAGCGTCCCATGTTTAACAAGGTAAAGGCGCTCCCACCCTCCCCAAGACCCCAAGAAATGCCAACGTATGCAAAATCCGCAAATGCAGACGCCTACCACTCTCTGCCTCGTACAGAAGCCTTCGATGCTGGCATAATGGGAACAGCAGATACGTCACTGCTCGTCGAGACATGGGATCCATGTAAAAGTTGTGCATCTTCTTGATCTTAGGCTTGTTACTTCACGATGGATTCTTCAATTGAAGGCTATCTTGTCGTAATTCCCTGCTGTTTTTCTGCTCAAGCCGTGTCCAATGGTGCCGGTGTACTAATCTGGAGAGTGTGCAGGCGATCAGGGGCTGTAATTGTAAGCGAGGTTTCCTCCATTAGACATAGTAGTCTCCTAATGGACTGTGAGAGCATATGGTCTTGAATAAAGTCTATCATGGACGTGATCTTTCCAAGAATAGACGACAGAGATAGCCGCAAAAGACATCGTGATATCCTATTTTTGGTCGCAGCAAGAATGCGCTTGTAAGACAAGATAATCGATGAGAGAATAGAAGGCTACCGGGTAGAGATATAAAATCGCGCAACATGACACAAAGATAAAGTAAGCAACTGCTCCACGTTATATGGGATCGCAGATCTACAAAAATACGACCTGCCGAGCTAGCCGAGCACCCGAAATGTCAGATTCGTAGTCACGAGAGCTTCCACCAGCTGGAAGCTTCTTCTTTTATTCCCTCATTAATAGGACATCTTGAGGGTTGGGAATTATATTGGGCTGAAGGCTGAGAATGTCAATGTTGGCAGGCCCTATTGGCGACCGCTGCAGCGAACGATGGAGCCTTGGAGGATTTTGTAACGCTGAGACGGGCGCAGTAGAATAAGCAAGACATCGTCGGAAAACACTTCAAACTTGCGGGTGGGAATGCGACGCTGACAAGGTGGTTGGACCCGAGCATGAAGAAGCAACGATGCTCATAAAAAGCCTCATATGAGTGTTCCATTACTCGTATGTTCCACCCTTGCATATGACAAGCTTTTTCCTAAGATGGCTTTGCCGTCTGGTGATCGTCTCGCCATAGCCCCCTTTCCAAGGGTCTTTTGAGGGTCAAAACACCCTTGACTGAGCCTTGGCATTAGTGGGCTGCGCTTTCCTCTCATTCACTGCTCAGTGCGGGGAAGCTATGATAAAGGTAAGCTACATAAACTCAACTGCGTCAGGACTTTTCTGCCACCCAAAAGGCGGACATCATCCCACTAAACGCCAACGTACTCGTATCATCACTCTACATTCTTTCCAAACAGCTATTCTATACAACTCCCTTGGCATCCTCACAGTCATCCATCAAATTGTCTTCCACTCGCAGTATCATCGCCCCTTCATCCACAAATCCAGACTCAGACACAAATACATCTACGGTGGCTGCTATGGATACAAACGGCAAAGCTCCTCTCCCCACCAATGGAAACGGTGGATTCCGCAATGGAGCTCCAGGTGGTGGAGGTGGCCCACTCATCAACGTGCAGCCACCTCGTCGCGAGGACCTGCAGCCCGCCTACGCGCAGACACTACAAGGCGAGAGCGAAGACGCTGGCTCACACGGCTGGTATGGATCGATGAGTATGTTTGCCACCCACTCTCATCAACGTCTCAGATATTAATCAGCTTTCAGTCAATACGCTCGGTACATGCGTCGGATTCTGCGGCGCCATCCCCTGTTGCATCGTCTGCCCCAACCCCTACAAGCCCGTCTCCCAAGGGAATGTCGGTCTCGTCACAAAGTTCGGTCGTTTCTACCGTGCTGTCGACCCCGGTCTTGTCAAGATCAACCCTCTCTCCGAGAAGCTGATCCAAGTCGATGTCAAGATCCAAATCGTTGGTATGTCACCTCTTCGGCTCTCCCTTTCCATGCCAAAGGACCGTTTCTAATACGTAATACAGAGGTCCCAAAACAAGTCTGCATGACCAAAGACAACGTAAACCTACAACTCACCTCAGTAATCTACTACCACATCACCTCCCCCCACAAAGCCGCCTTTGGCATCTCCAACATCCGCCAAGCGCTCGTCGAGCGCACGCAAACCACCCTTCGCCACGTCGTCGGGGCCCGCGTCCTCCAAGACGTGATCGAGCGTCGTGAAGAAATTGCTCAATCAATCGGGGAAATAATCGAAGACGTAGCTTCCGGATGGGGTGTGCAAGTCGAGTCGATGCTGATCAAAGACATCATCTTCTCTACCGAGCTCCAGGACTCGCTATCCATGGCAGCCCAGAGCAAACGTATTGGAGAATCCAAAGTCATCGCCGCGCGCGCTGAAGTTGAGAGCGCCAAGCTCATGCGTCAAGCTGCCGACATCCTGAGCTCAGCACCAGCCATGCAAATCAGATACCTCGAAGCCATGCAAGCTATGGCCAAGACCGCAAACAGCAAAGTGTAAGTGTCTTTCCCATTCAAATCGAGGCTCTCGACTAACAGCTCTCAGTATTTTCCTTCCTGCAACGAACCAAACTGTTGGTATGAACCAGCAGCTTGCGCAGGCCGATACGTATGGTGAGGGACCAAGCAGCCACAGCAATGGTGAAAGTTCGAAGTCGAGTCAGCCATTCCAGGGAGACACGAATGATGGGTTTCAGTCGGCTATGAATGCTAGGGTTATCGAGAATATCTAGGTGTGTGAGAGGATGGGTTGATGGGGGCAATGGAGCGGAATTGGGATTGGAGATGAGGTTGTGATTGTTTGTGTATTGCAGGCTCGATGATTTTCTCGTTTTCGGTCGGTGGATACCCCAAATTGCTTCTAGGTTGTGATGGTTGGTTGGTTAGTTAGTCTTAATGCGATTATGATTTTCTATCCTTCGACTTCAGTGAACTGTGATTATCCTAATCACACCCCACTGCTTTGATTACGATATCCTAGCAAGTCTCCCAGTGGAGTTGGTTCGCATCGTTTGGCAGCATCGGCTCATACAAAAGGTAGGGAAGTACACGCGATGCTCATTGGTTCTTAAGAATCTGGAAGTCACGTTCAGAGGAGTATGAATGTAATCAAGCTTATGGCATTGCTATCTATGTACCATTCGCAAGCATGTTGTAGCAATCACGGAATCAATGGTCTATCTACCCCTCGCGCATTCATCCATATTCACAAGCACCATTCGAACCGAAGAAGAAGAGTAGTAATCGCACTAGGCATGTGTGCAAGCAGTCCAGTTGGTATCATTCCTCAACACCATTGATCCATCACCATTCCAAGTCCAGGTCATACAGAGAGCCGAAGTCGTAGTTGAAGTCGTAGTCATGGTGAGGTAGATTTGCATCTACTTACCAGACTTATCCTTCGCAGTCTTCTTCGCCTCATCCGCCTTCTTGTCCGCCGTATCCATAGCCTGTCCAGCAGCATCCTTCGCGTCGTCCTTCTTCTGATAAGCAAATTGCTTCCCCTGCTCGGATTTCTCCTCGGCGAATTTCATAGCCGCAGAAGACTTCTCGTTGGCGAAGTTGGAAGCTTGGCCGTACTTCTTGGAGGCAAAGTCAGTGCCCTCCTCCTTCTTCTGCCCGAGGAAGGTGCCCATCCAGGCAAAGGTGTCAGAGGTCACAACAAGGCCAGTTGTGACGAAGGCTTTGCTGCCAGCGACGTAGCCGTCACCACCGCACTTCTTGTACTCGGAGGAGTAGGTGTCGAGGAGGTAGTTCTTGCCGTCGCCGACCAAGCGGAAGGGCGTGTAGGCGTAGTCCATCACGGTACCCTTGATCTTCTCGGTGTCTTGCTTAACGATGGGAAACTTCTGGTCGACTGTGCCCAGGATGTTGGAGCCGATAGAGTCGGCTTTGGAGACGTAGGGCTGGACGTAGCCGTAAGGACGCTTGGCGTAGGGGACAAAGGGCGAGAGGAATTTCTCGTAGCCGGTCTGGGAGAGGTCAAGGGACTTCTTGCCGTATGGGTTCTGCTTGAAGTAGGTGATGCCGTCGGAGACAGCGGGGTATGAAGTGAGGTGCTGGTCATGGGTGTTAGCTGTGGATTCTGGGGGGCAGAGTGTAGTCTTGGTGGTGGTGTAGGTGGGGAGTGGGGTGAGAGCCTGAGTGTGGTCGAGGTGAGGTGAAATACGTACATCGATGAACTGGGACGACGAGTCGCCGTTGGTCATGGTTTGAGACATGATAGAGAGTCTTAGTCTTATGTGTGTATGTCTGAGAGATAGCAGTTTGTTATTAGCTGGAGGTTGTTGATAAGGTCGATGGATGTAAGTTGTTGCAAGTCTGGTGAATGGAATTTATAGGGAGAACATACGAGAATGTGTCTTGGGTTGAGTGTTGGAAATGTTAGAACTGTGAGGCAACAAGATGTGAGCAATGTGTTGTAAATAAAGGTGGGGCTGTAGAAACTTCGATAGCGTAAGAGGTGGGGCCGGTACTGACCTTTCCAACACGAACTCAAGGATCTCTGGGGTTCGGCGGAAGCGAATGTACCTTATGGTATGGGTGATGTATGAGGATTCTTGTCTGGGATAAAGGGAGAAGAGGGAATTTGGGTGGTGTTCAGGCAAGTACGTAGCTCTTGTTGAGAGCTCATTACCTGTTTCGTTCGCGCGTTGACCGTTAGTGAATGAAATAATCCCTGCCATCTTCTAACAAGTGCGGATGCCAATTTCTTAAATACCAAGTCCCACATCTTGGCACTTCTCGTCTCTACGACCTATCATGTTTCCGTGTGGCTTGAACATCGACGATTTGCAACGGCTACGAATAAGATTGCATGCATATCATTACGCCTTATCAGAGCCAAGCCACGCCTGGAAGCGTGGCTCAAACTCCTACCAATATTCCTAGATTCGAGCATGGTAGCAGAAGCACTCCCCCCCATTCTCAATTCTGCTTCTTCTTTGTACAGCTTCAAAAACTTGAAAGGTGCTATCGTGCAGTAAATACACTGCTTTAATTTCGGTGGCACATTCCTGTGGCGCTCGGCTATTGCTCCACTTTTCAGGCATGGTACCTTTCGGAGCTTTTTGGAGACTCGGCACGCTCGGGTGACAAAAAAAAGATCACTTGCAGAGATAAACGAATTCTATTTCTCCGGCAAAAAATTGTGTTACAGCGCTATTTGGCTAAGCCGTAGTCTATTCCAGCATGGAAGCCTGATTTGTGTACAGCACATCCACTACATTGCTCAGCTTCTCAATCGTCTCCAGCGCTGCATCGTAACCTTGATCCCTCTCCGCCTCATCATACACGATCAAGCATCCCGCCCCTTGATCCAACACCCCTATAATCACCTTGTCCAGAATCATCTGTGACAGCTTTCTCTCCACCTGCTGCGTGTCCAACCCAACCATCTTGGCGATATGCTCGATCTCAACCCTGCTGAATGGCTCGATGACCTTGATCAGATTCTGCTCTAACATGGCGTCATACAGCCTCCGTAGGTGGTTCCTGATGAACACGTCACTGCCCAGCTCGAACCGATAGTCCGAGAGAGCTTTCTCGTAGTCTTCCAGACTCCGGTTGGAATGTGCTCGTGCCACGGCCTTCATCGCCTCCAGGTCCTTGCCCGAGTACTTCATTGCTTGCTTTGATGTCATGAGATTGTTGACATCGTCGACAAGATTCAACATGATCTTGCAGAGAAGCATGTATTGCAGCGCCGAAGTTGCTTTCTGAGTCTCTTCTTGAGTGTGGTAGCCTTCCAGCGCCTCGATGAAGTAGGAGAATGCAGTATTGAAGTCTTTGTCTTCCGCGTGGAGCATGCCAGATTGCATGTCGAGGCCTGCTTGCAACAACGGTGGGGTGTAGACCGAAGCTGCTGATGTTCGCGCAGAAGTCAGAGCCGCGCGTGCCTTTGGTTGGTTACCTAGTGCATGGTAGACTCTTGATTCGAGTAGCTGAACCTCGACAAGGACGAGCTTGTCATCGAGTCGCTTCAGCTCTTTCAGGAGTCCGTTGATGAGGGTGAGAGCATCATAGTACGATTGCTTTTGCATGTAGAGTGAGACGAGGCGGGTTTCGAGGTTCTGGCGAAGGAAGCTGCGGCGCTCGGACACAGCCCACTCTATACACGACTTCGTGACCGAGATCTGAATATCAACGGTGTTGGGGATAGAGGAGAAGAGGTCGAGTAGTTGGCGAACTGTTTTTGGTCAGCCAATTGAGTAGGCAACCTGATGAGGCTGATGTACCTAGTTTGGCAGTCTTTGCCTTCGTAAAGGAAGAGAGCGATGATGTGCTTGACCTCACAAGCTCTGCAAGCTCGCTCGTCTTTTTCGTATCTCTGTATGACTCCCCAAGACCCATCAACGCCGACTCGTATTCTCGGAGGGCAGCCTCAGTGCCTCCTGGCTTCTGAGAAAGTATTTCCTTGTAGATGGCCTCAGCTTTCAGTGGATCTGTCTTTCCAAGCTTCGAGGCTTCTTCTATCTTGGCGGACTGTGAGGGTGGAGGAGCCATGATTGGATCCCAGAGTCCTCCAATGCGACTTTGACCTAGATATAAGCTTAACAGAGAAATCTGGAGTACTTTGTTCGACGTTGATGTTCTGGAGCTTCGTCGCGCTAGCCAGAGTCGCAAGCCCTGTCGGCAAAAATTCGGCAATCGCGGCCAAAAATCGCACCACTGCTTTAGACGTCATTTTCTTCTCTGTAAATCGCAACAATGTTCACTTATGCGAGATACAGGCCAAGACGTGCGGAGACTCTCTTATCTCACTGCTTAAGGTAGCGTCCCCTTATCTGGACAAGATGGTAGAGAACCAAGTTCCCCCAACCTCGTCAGCACTTCCTCCGTACTGACGACCACCTTAGAAGATCAAAGCTCTCACTCGCCCCGCGGCATCTGCTCAAATGCCTGGATCGAATGTCTCTCGCCAGCCTAGAAATCTGGACCCGGCTCTCCACCCTTTCGAACGAGCTCGAGAGTATATCAGAGCGCTCAATGCCACCAAATTGGAGCGTATGTTCGCTGCGCCCTTCATTGCCCAGCTTGGCAAAGGGCATGTCGATGGAGTCTACGCTTTCGCAAAAGATCCCGAACGACTTGATGTCTTCTCTTCTTCGAGTGCGGACGGTGTCGTGAAAGTATGGAATCTGACGAGCAGGGAACAAATATGGGATACGTCAGCGCACGAAAGCCTCGTCAATGGCATGTGCTTCACTAGAGACCAAAAGCTCCTTTCATGCGCGAGGGACAAGACTATAAAGCTGTGGGATCCCTACAATACCCAGTCTGGCGCGGCGCCTCTCAATACCTATCTCGGAAATACAGCCTTTACTGGCGTCTCCCATCATCGATCACTGCACAATTTCGCAGCAAGTTCAAGCGTGATCTCAGTCTACGACCTGGAACGATCTTCTTCAATACCTTTGCAGACACTGCATTGGCCCACATCTACGGACACAATCAACACCCTAGCGTGGAATCAGACGGAGACGTCAATCCTCGCATCGGCCGCTACAGACCGCTCAATTGTCCTCTACGACCTGCGCACCTCTTCGCCCTTGTCCAAAGTGACCCTCGCCCTAGCCTCAAATAAAATCTCCTGGAACCCCATGGAAGCCTTCAATTTCGCCGTCGCCAACGAAGACCATAACATATACATCTTCGATATGCGAAAATTAAACCGAGCACTAAACGTCCTCAAGGATCACGTATCAGCGGTAATGGACATCAACTTCAGCCCCACAGGCGAGGAGCTTGTAAGCGCTTCCTATGACAAGACGGTCCGTCTCTGGGACCGTAGCGGAGGTCACAGTCGGGATATCTATCATACCCAGAGAATGCAGAGAGTGTTCTGCGCGACATTCACCCCAGATGCGCAATATGTCCTTTCTGGCTCTGACGATGGCAATATCAGACTTTGGCGGGCTAATGCTTCGAAGAGAGAGGGAATCAAGTCTGCTCGGCAACGGCAGAAACTTGAGTACGATGATGCGCTCAAGGAGCGGTATAAGCACATGCCTGAGATTAGAAGGATCAAACGGCATAGACATGTGCCGAAGCAGGTGAAGAAAGCAGGCGAGATCAAGGGCGAGGAACTGGCTTCGATCAAGAGGAGAAGAGAGAATGAAAGGAAGCATAGCAAAAAGGGCCAAGTGCCTAGACGGAGTGAGAGGGAGAAGATGGTGCTGGCAACAGAGGAGTAGACCAGGCCCGATATTTGGGGCAATGTCTCCTCTTATTACCAAAATTTGAAAACCCACTCCGTGTAGATGGGATCTGTACCACCCGCACTGGTAGCCAGTCCATTACGACTTAGTCTACTTCGGCTGAGAGTCGTTCGTACTTCGCTTCAAGCGTAGCCACAAACCTTCGCTGATCTTCCACAGGGCAGATGAGAATCTCCTTCGATCGTGCCAGCTCTCGAATGCGTGCCGGCAGCGACGATTCAAAGCTCCTCAGGTCATCAGCAGTAACATCCCAAGACTGGGCTGCGACACGTCGTCGAGAGAAATCCGGACGGTAATGGAGCAATGATGTGATTGCATATGCTACCTTCAGCAAGGCTACAGGCTGCTGTCTTAGCGGATCTTGATGGCTTGACCGTGCAGCCTAAGGGCAATGTAAAGTTTCAAGAATCATCAAAGTCGCGAGATAACAAAGGTCGCAAATCAATACCATGGGTATCACTCTGGTCGTATCTCTTCAACTTTGCGAATCTCGTTGAATACAGTTCCATGCTGCCACACTTCTCTAGCCTTCAGGCTGAATGATTTCCCCTCAACAAGACACCACATCGTAAGCCAGAACACCATCGAACACTTCCCCATCTAAAACCCCCGTCCATCCCTCCCAGCCTTCTGTGTCATGAGCGCAACTCCCTCCCTAACTTGCTCCGTCCCCCAAACCCCCTCTCTCCCGCCCCTCCTCCACTCCCCACCCAATCCCATACCCAAATCCCCCTCCATCCTCCCACTCTCCCCCAGCACGACCTCCAAATCCCTCTTCTGACTCCCCATCCACCGCCTCAAAAATGTAACCGGATCCTTCCCATAACCCGCCAGGAATGAATGTTTGCGTTGTGCGGCACTCAATGCTTGGATGAGCAGGGCGACGTGGTCGTCGTAGGCAGCTAGCTGTTTGAGTTGCGGGAGGGAGGTGGGAAGTGTGGGTGGTGGAGGGGTTGTAGGGACGCGGACGGTGTAGATTGTGGGTGTGGGCGAGGCGTGGTAGGCGGGGTCGACGCGGATGGTATACGGAAGAGAAAGAGGCGGCAATGGCGATACGTGAGGAGCGATTAGTTGGGGGATAAAGGGAAAGTGAACGTATTCCTTATCGAAGACCTGGGAAAGGATCGCTTTAGCTTCGGTTCTCCATCCACCTGAGGGGGATTCTGGGGGATTACATACTGCTTTCAACTTGTCGTCGCAGGCGATAACTCGCTTGTCGTCTTCTTGGGATAGGCCCATTGCTTTGATGTACTCCCAGAGGCCCATGATAATGGAGGCGCGATCGTCTTCTTCGGTGTCGAGGACGGCGGCTAGTTCTGGGCTCAACTTGCAGCGTTCGGGATTTTCGTCGCGGTAGAGGTTTATTGTGCAGTTGATATTTTCGTCGCTTTTGCGTTCGAATTCAAGACAGTCGAAGTCGGCTGCTGGGGGGAGAGGGGCGTTGCTTTGGGGTGGGAGTTGGGGCTTTTTCCATTCAATTTGGGTGGTGTTGTCTGGTTGGAGATTCTTGCTTCGGTCGAAATCTATTGTGATCTGCTTGAAAAAATGGGAGAGCTTCGTCTTCTGCCGTAATTGTGCTTGCTTGGGCGCTGGTGAGGTCTTCTCACCGTCGTGATCCATCGCAACTCCATTAGCAGGGGTATCTCCATCTTCGTCGTCATCACTACTCTTCTCCGAGTCATTATCGCGGTCCTCATCCTCAAGCAGCCTCCCCTCAATCTTGACCTTATACGTAGCTTCAACCCCCATGTTAAAATCAAAAGCATTTTCATCCATCTGGCTCCCCTGCCACGGCTGATTCTCCACGGTATTAGATATCCATATCCGTAATGTGCTATACTTCTTTGTAGCATTATGCAGCGAGTCCTGCTGGTCGAGCTTCTTCCTCATTATAAGAGCGTCGAGCTTCCTCTCTACCTCTCGTAATCGCTTGTACTGCTGCACACCGTCTCCGACAATCAAGTCTTCGACGCCCTCGGGTATGATCTTGTCCGTCGGCTTCTCAGCGCGTCGTTTCGCAATGGCATGATTTTCCTGCCGTCGTCTCTCCTGCTCGCGTTGCTGCGCTTCGATTTCATTTGGCAGGGGCTTTATCTGTGAATTATGCGAGGGATTCATTGGTCCTATTAGATTCATATTTCAGCAAAAGCTCAAGGAACAATGACAGCTACACTAAGCGTGATATACCTTGAGGACGTCTGGCAGAGGCTTGGTGATGAGGTGATCTCTGTGTCATTTGTTGATAGCCAGCGCCATATTGGCGCGCCATAGCGGGATTCATCTCGGCGCTTGCTGTGTAACAATTTGGCGAACAGAGCCAGAGCGGGTTGTCGCAGGTTCTGAAATTGGCGGCTCAATTATCCAACTCTCCGTGAGTGTCTCTGCTGTCGCGGTAGAAATTGATCGGCGAAAACAAATGCCGACATTCTCAGCCTTACAGTTAGCTTTTCCTCAAGGCCCGAGGGGCCCCTCGCACTGCCCATTTTCGCTGTTTGACCATAAGCGTTGCGGAAAGTGGAGTTTCGTTGAAAGCGATGATTGTTATCTACATGACGACCGGTTTCCTTAAAGCTGACAGAAAAAGTTGAATGTATGAGCTCCAACAGCCCAACGACACACTCCTAAAACACCTCCGCTGAAGGATACTCAAGAAAAACCAGCAACAACGCAACGCCTGCATGGCTCCACATGTACTCACCTCTTGAAGTAATCGCTGCCTCCCTCGAAATGCGCAGTCGGCATATCAGTTCCAATGCCGCTGTCGCTTGGAAGGCCGAAAACAATCATCTCGCTCGCATTGCTGATCCCTCCTTTTGGTGCAGCCAGGTCCCCTTTGCCCTGGTAAGATTCCCTTCCCACGTATAAACCCTTATCCCTGTCATCGCCTTGTCCTTCGTAAGCAGATTCAGGCTCGGAGTCGCCCTCTCCGTCTTCTGTGATACCCACGGTACCGACGGTCGAAGCTGCATAGCTGGTCCGCTTGTCATCGCCAGACACGGTGCTACCCTCGCCGTAGCTGCCGGTTCCAGTATAAGTACCAGAGTAACTTGTCCGCCATTCTGTCCTAGCTTCGCTTCCTTCGACGTCCTCATCTTCTTCGGTAAGCATGCTGTTCTCTTTATCCTCCCCTTCGTCTGCATACATTCCGTCTGCTTTTGATCCATTCCAGCTTGTCTTTCGCACAGGAAAATTGGACTTCACGCTGTGACTCCTCTTCAAGCCACCAGCACCCCAGCCACTTGACTTCGTAGTACTGCCTGGGATTGAGGGGTTTGCGAGGACCATCGACCGCTCAGCAGACGTGCCTTTATTAGCGCCAATGGTACTGAGACTGAGGATACGTCGATCGGGCTTTCCAGACGCGGTGCTCGTAGCTGAGGTCCTTGGAGGTTGTCTTCTCTTCAGGGCCATGCCAACACCGCTACTCACAGCAGTGTTAGTCAGTGAGGGAATTGTTGTCGCGATGGTGCCTGTTCTCGTAACTGCTGTGGCGTTGCTCGCTGTAGAAACGACCCTCTTGAGGTTCATTTCCTTCAAGCTCGATTGTGGCCTCGAGGTTGTGAGCAGTGAGCGAGAGTGGTCCAATACGCCGTCCAAGATGCGGCGCTCAAGACCATGGGCTCGGGCTTCCATGATGTGTAGCTCCTCACGACGGATTTGCAGCGCTGTCTCTAGCGAGGATAGGTCGGCTTGCGTCTTGGACTTCAGCGAGACAAGCTCATCCTTCTCTTTCTGGAGCTTTTGAACATCATTGCCAAGATCTTGTTTCTGCTCAGAGAGTCTGACAATGTCAGTTTCCACAATCTTCATTTGAGCCGTCCTCTTCTCCAAAGCAATAGCAGCCTGTTCTGCCTCCTTAGCTCTTGAAATGTTGGCCTCTGTGACGGCGGCATTTTGGGCGGTAACGAAAGCCTCAACTTGAGTTGCAGTAGCAGTGACTTGCTCTCGGATTTGTTCTAGCATTGCGACCTCTGCAACAGACTTTCCTGCCTCTGTAGCATGACTGACTAGCTGGTCAAGCTTGGCATGGACCTCAGAGTCATTATACTTCTCATGCACGGGCGCTTCTCTGATCGATTCTGGTGAAAGTATCGCGGGGGCAATAGCTGGTAGCGGGATGGCGCTGGGTATTGCGTTGACGCTTGACACGATATCCGCAGCAGAGGCTCGCGTTTGCTCATAATGCTCTCCAACAATATTCAAAACATCCTTGACCGCTTCAAGAATCTTGGGATGGTACTCTGTTGCATTCGCTTGGACAGCTTCAACGGCAGTCAGGGTTTGAGAGATTTGTGCTCTTGTAGCTTGATGCTCGGCCTTCCCGTCTGCAGCGGCAAGATCGTCGAGCTTCAGGGCCACCTCTTCGACTCGATCGTACACGGTCTTCGAATCTTCGCTCATTCGGTCGCAAGAGTCTGTGACTGTGGATCCCAAGGTGTCTCCCAGAAATCGCAAGTCCTCGGCAGCTGCCTTGGTAGCATTGAGGGTTTCGGCCTGCTCGGTGTCCTTGCGTCCTAGAGCACGCTCCTTCTCTTGAGCGGCCAATTGAGAATCGTCATACTTTGTCATGATTTCATTGAATCGTTCGTCAATCTTTGCATTCAACTCATTGATGACATTAGCCTTGTGTTCGTCATGTTTACCAAGAAGAACAGTGTGGTTCTGCTCTGTCTCCTCCTTGGTGCTTGCATTGGATTGCTGAAGTGATTCAAACTCACGCTTGACTATCTCCATAAGCTCGTTAACCGACGTAGTCCCATCAGCAGCCACAATAGTATCTCCCATGGCTTCCAAAGTCGTGGCCAGGTCCTTGAGGCTGTGATGGTTCTCCTTGATTTTGGCTTTTACCTCTCCTCGAACATCTTCGAGGATCAGTTTGACATCCTCAATCCTATCTCCCAAACCGGCATGTTCGGTCTTCCGGGCGTCGAAAGCTTGTCCAGTAAGGTCGTGCTGTGCCTCGATGAGATCACTTAATGCTCTAACTGCATTCTTGGTTGGGAGAGTCTCGATATCAGGCAGCACAAGCTCTGCGATCTGTGTCTTGGTATCCATGCATAATATCTCCAGAGCTTCGATATCGGTCCTGCTGACTCTGTCACCAGCATCCTCGCCTACAGTCTTCTCACGCATCTCTTCGAGACCAGCCCGCACTTCGTTGAGCAGAGCCTCCAAGACGCCTACGTCTTTCTTCGAAGCACCGTCAGAGCCAAAGTCCTTAATCGCATCTCGAGTCTCCATCATCGTAGACTCGAGAGACTCAATGTGTGCTACTTTTGCTAGACCTTCTGAGTCTTCAGACACGATCTCATCCAATTTGGCTTTCGTGTTTCGCAGCAAGGTTTCGATGGCTTCTGTATCATCCTTGGTGACAGTATTCTCATGCTGAGTCCGCTCGCGTTGGCCCATATCCGCAACAGAGGCTTGGACGTCTTTTAACATTGCCTCAAGGCTGTCAAAGTGCTCTTTGGCGATCAACCCATCACCACTCTGGTGTGCTGCTGGTGGAGGTGGCATATTGTCGAGCGCCTCGACCTTGATCTGCAGCTGGGTGATCATCATTTCCAGGTTGCCTATATCGTTTCTATGCAAGCCCGCGACGTTCTCATCAGCAACGACGACTTCCCCATCTCTTGTAGTCGAGAATCCGCTCTGCCCCTCCTGAGAGCTGTGCAAGCGATCGACGTCAGCTCTTACATTGGCAAGACCTTCCTTCAGTGTTTCCAGGATCTCATAGTTCACTGTCATGTCCGAAGGTTTGTTGACCATCCTTTCTACGTCGACGCGAAGCCCGTCCAGTCCGTCATTGAAGGCATCGAGCAGCTCTCCAGTCCCAGAGATGATGCTTTCGGGCCTATCGTGTTTACCTTCAAGCTCGGTACGTAGCGATTCGTGGAGCCCGTGGATGGCGTCCAACATCTCAAATTTGTCTGCTGAAGCACCCCCACTTACTAAAGTGGTGGCCAATGTCTCTCGAAGGTGCTCGAACTCTTGCTTCATGACAGAGATGGTCTCTCCTGCATGATCTGGGTTGACTTCTCGGGATACGTTGGTGCTCACAGCTATAAGACCCTCTCTAATGACGTCGAGTATGTCTTCTCTGTCTGGGCCTGACGCACTAGAGTGCACCATAGTTGTAGCAATCGTCTGGCGAAGGTGCTCAAATTCTTTTTCCATGGCATCCAAGAGCTCTCCATTAGTACCTTGCTCAGCGGACTGGGGGATGTTGGAGATACTCTCGTCAAGGTCAACGCGAAGATGCTCCAATCCTTTTCTGACTGTATCGATAATCTCATCTTTCCCAGTCACGTCGGCTGCACGATCGACATATCGTTCAACCTTGTCTCTGAGTACTTCGAAACCATCGTTCATTGCGTTGAGTACCTGCTCGGTGTCCCCGCCATTGGCCTCCGAGTATTGTTTGAATTCTGTCCTCATTTCCTCGAGGAAATCGTCTAATCTGTCAATCACCTTCTCTCCCTCAAGACCGGCTTTCACGGCCTCGAAAAGGTCTTCCCGATTGAATTCGATCTCTTTAGATATTGGCGGGTGTGCTGATAGACCCTCCTTGAGCGCATGTAGCACATCGTCGCGCGTAATCTCTGGCTCCCGTACAGTACCAACATTGGACATTGGAAATTCGAATGTTTCAAGGCATTCCCTTACTGACTCAAGGATTTCTTCCTTTGTAAGGGAGGCTTCATTTTCAATCGGAAGGGGCTTGAATTGCTGCAAACCTTCCCGAACGGCGTCAAGTACTTCCTCGTAGCTGGCTCCACCAAGATCTTTTGCTTGATCCTTTGGCTGATATTCTTGCAGACCCTCCTTGAGGCACTCGAGGATTTCTTCACGCTCCAGACCGAAATTTTGCAATTCAATCTCCGGTTTATAGGTTTCCCATGCTTCGCGAACAGCGTCCAGGATTTCGTCTCGTTCAATACCAGACCCAGGCTGTTGCAGGGCAACCTGGTTTTGCAACGGGAATTCGGCCAATGCGTTTTTGACTGCTGTGTAGACCTCCTGGCTATCCACGGAGTGACGAGATATCATGGAGGAGGAAGACTCACGTCTCTTCTCCCGAATGAGATTTTCCATATGATCTCGCAACTCGGCAAGTCCTTCTTGCACGATATTGGCAATCTCTTCCCGGCCGGGACCTTGCGCATCGCCCCTGGCTGCCTTGTCTGTTGACTCTGCTTGATCTAGCTTCCGAGCAATATCACGACCCATGCCCAGCACCTCACCGCGAAGTTCACGCAGGTGCGCTTTGACTTCAGCAGTCATCCCACCACCCTCTGTGATGCTGTCCTTCATCTTTTTGAGGAGCTTCTGCAAGTCTTCGTTGACAACAAAGTCAGCGGCCTTGGGCGGCGAATGGGCCATTGCAGTGGCGAGCTGTGGCGTGATATTCCGTTTCGCCACGGGTCTTGGTTGAGGGTTGAAGTCGAGTTCGAGCTTCGGTGGTTGACTCCCATTGGCATTGCCATTGTCTCGACGAGTAACAAGGGCTTTGCTGCTGGTACTGTCCCTCAGTAAAATTAGGATTTCTTCTAACTTCTTCGCTACTATGGGGTCCGATTCCTTGGACTTTGGCTTATTCTGAATCTCAGCTAACGTAGATAAGACTCTTTCTTGGCCTTCTTTCGTACTCATCTCTCGCAGTATCTTTTCCAAGAGTGCTATACTTGCTGCTCCTTCCATATTGTAAGGGGAAGCAGAGATCTCTCGATCAATCGAAGCGGCGAATGCGCTGTTTGGGCTCGGAATTCGTGGAAGTGAAAAACTCTTGGACATGCCTGGAGGGGAAACATGAGGTTTGTTTTCCAGGAAATATCCACCGGGTCTCTGATTGTGATTACTGGGTGCACGCGAACCACGATGCGCCTCTAGCTCCAATTGGCCTGAAGAGAGATTCAAGACAAGGTCCCGAAGACTCTTGCGAATGTCTTCGTCTCGAGAATTGGTCGCTTCCTTGAGGCTGATCAAATCAGTAGCATTGTCCTTGCTTCGCCTACTTAGTTGAGCCATCTCCCGCTGCAGATTTGTAGCGATACTCGTAAGGCTCAAGATTTGTGTCGAAATCGCATCAAAGTCTTGAGAGCCACGACTGTTCGGAGTAGAAAGGTTGGTGATGTTTGAGAGAGATGTATCCTCATACTTTGGTGTAGCCATATTCTTAAGAGCAAGCATAGTGGAAGACGGAGGTGTATTTTCACCAAGGATAGGCCTTGGTGGAGGTCTTGTAGATCGCATGCTGTTTTCTCTTCCCAAGTCCCTCCCACTGGGAGTAGGCGTTCCAGATCTCGTCGCATCCGACCTCGTTGGGCTTCTCTCTGGAGATCGATTCTCGAAATCGAAGCCTGGAGTCCGCGGTAGTCTTTCTGGTGATCTCTCTGGGGACCTATTGAGAGATCCTAAAGCATCAACGTAGCTATTCCGTGCCTTGCCACTGCTGTCCTGAAATGATTGTAATCGCTTGTGATGTTGGTTTTTGATCAGTGATTTCTCTGGCGACTTGCTGGGCAGAGGATTGATAGTATATGCGCTTTCCCTGGCTTTCGCTGTCAACGCCTCGGCTGCTGCTACAATATTTTTAGATGCGGTCGGCTTTGCCACTGGGCTCGAGGATCCCGGATTCAATGGTAGTGGAGGAGGTGCGCGGTCAGGGTCAGAGCTGTCCCACCTAGGTTTCAATTGGTCGTTAGCATATTCCAAGACTAGACAGTAGGAGGCTCTTTGCGCACATTGGAACAGATGCTCGGCCAGAATCCGAAAATGAGGGCTGATGCTTGAGCACCAGCTCTCCTTCACTGGACTCTTCCCTATCCACGGAAGGCATGGTCACTACTATGTCTCGGATCAGAGAAGCGAGGAATGTCGCGAAATATGAAGCTAGAAACAGTGCATGACAGAGATATCGCAAGGATGGGTCAAGAATCAGTCGCAACGCAGTGGAGGCGGAAGCCACAACTTGGGCTTTCAATGAGCTTTCCCAAGTCACTTGACCCAAGAAGTCCCTTCTTGATCGTGCTTGCTTGCGCTATTTACTAAAGACGAGAAAGTAAACATCGGCGAGTCGGCTCCTATCGCAAGCGTGGTCATGGGTCGGGTAGGGCTGAGAGCCCACACAGATGAAATCGCCAACCACGAACCTTCGATTGCAACAATATCGACCAACAACAGCAACGATGAAGTGTGAGTAGCTATCCGACTGGTGCCGGGAAATCATCCATGCTGATCTGACTATTGCTAGTCCTCAAGGTTGGCCGGGTGGCCATCATCACACGGGGGAGATACGCGGGCAAGAAGGTAGCTCACACTGCTCCATTTCCATCCACTCCACGGATCAAGCGCACTATGAAAGAATGGGAGACTTACCAAAGATATTTCTAGGTTGTCATCATCCAGCCCCTCGACACCGGCTCAAAAACTCATCCATTTCCCCACGCCCTCGTCGCAGGCATCGAGCGCTACCCATCTCAAATCACCCGCCGCATGTCAAAGAAGCGTCAAGAAAAGCGATCAAAGGTCAAGCCTTTCATCAAGACCATCAACTACAACCACCTGATGCCTACGCGATACACACTGGAATTGGAGGGGTTGAAGGGTGTGGTCACGAACGATACTTTCAAGGAAGTCAGCCAGAGGGAGGATGCGAAGAAGACAGTGAAGAAGGCGCTAGAAGAAAGATACACGAGTGGAAAGAATAGATGGTTCTTCACGCCATTGAGTAAGCTATATTCGTGCTGGCCCTTTCAGGGTATCATACTGATATCGTACTAGGATTTTGAACGGATACAAAACAGAAGTTTCAAGGCGTTCGAGCGCTTTAGCTATTTAGTCTAGATAGCCTCTAGACATTGAAAACCACGACATGAGATCATCTCCTCAGGGTGGAAGTTGATGATGCACCGGTACAGTTCCTGTTGATATCTGCTACATTTTCCTTGCCGCTCTTACTCAATTGATCTTTCTTCACCGAGAAAATGTTTTACACCCTATAATACATCTTCTAGTGATTAGATCATCTTTGTAAGGGCTCCATTCTCTGCTCATGATATATGAGTTCTAGTCACGAGAAAAGATCGCCATTCATAATTGTCAGGGGGGCATTCGTGCGAACACAAGAAGGAGCGATGTTTGAGGTCCTTTGTGCTCACGTTTTGCGAGTCTTCCTACAATATGAATTAGTTTACAACATAGTCCGTCCAGAATTCATCTCATACAGATTGCATCACTACGAGGGCAATTTTATGATGGAAACTACTCCTCAATTCCTCCAGATGGTCGAAGGCACATCAGTGGCATAAGAGCGTATCAGCATCTGGGTGTACTGCTGGCAGTGTCTCGAGACGACTATCCCACATACAACGGCCCGCTTGAATATTTGTGGTACTTCAGGTCCACGGCCAATCTATGGCTTCTTAACCCATACATCCTTCTGCTCGCCTCGCTTCTGAACTCACTCAAAGGGGCCCTGAGAGTCCTCCAGGATCGAACACACTGGCCTAATCCACTCAGAGCTTCGGTACATTCGTCTGTTCACTCATGTCTATGCGGCTTCTTCTTTCTTCACAAAGCGATCAAGCTCCTCTCGGAAATGCACGATGTCTTTCAGATACCTGAAATGCGGCCCCGACTCCTACTTGCTCTCGATATTTCGGTGGAAATGGTCATCGTGCTGGTTATCAGGACTGTATGGCCTTTATTGGCGATATTGCTGCTTGACACTTTGGCCTGGTAGGACGTCGTCTGCATTTTCCGATATTTCTCCCTAGCATGTCGTGAACCGCCCATTGTTCAACGTCCACCTGGAGACCCTTAGTGGAGGAAGATGATTGGAAAGTCCTGATCGAAAGACGTTCCAGGGCACTGTGGACGCAAGTCCTGAGAAGGAGCCGTTATGACTAGGAGGATGAGAAGGTGAAACAAATCGATGGGTCGGCGCAACGCACCCCACCATCTTCGGGAGCGGACCCTTGCAGCCACAAACAAAGTGGTCCGCATAATGTACGCTAACCCCACAAAAGTGGTAGCAGTCGACAGCTCTGATTGGGCAATTCGTGAAAGCGCTGTTTGCACTGAAAAGGCGGCCGTTTACCATGCGTTCAAGCACTCTCAAGCTTACCGTCCTGCGCTCCTGCGCTCCTGCCTTCCCATCATTCAGTATATTTCCAGCGTCTTCAAGCCCCCTCTCCCCTCGTTCTTTACACTTCCAATACGTCACTCCTTCAACCCATCAACCCGATCTCACCTTCCAACTCAATCATTCGACTGGTCTCGTGCCCAACAAAATGCTTCCTCACGACTTTAACGATTTCTCAAACTCACCCACCCTCTTCTTATCAACACCACAATATCATCAGTCATTTTGTACAGCATCAGCAGCAGCTCATACAACAAGGTACATACCTTTCAAGCCCATCATGTCATCATCCAACGACGGTCCATGTCCCAATCAATCTCGCAATTCTAACAACCTCTCGGCGGCAACGACGCCCATTACCGTCCCCTCTTCCTCCAACCACTCCAGAAAGCGAACACACGATAGTGAGATCTCTAGCTATGATATGTCACCCCCGGGCGACGATGTCGACATGACCAAAGAAAGTCACATCGACCGAGCCAGGACCCCAGATATCAGTCCTGTCCAAGATGATTTTATTCAACTTATGGCTTCAATCGATATATTAGTTGGTGGTCCAAGCCTGAACGTGGGTCCCACCAATGAGCATTTAGGGTCGCTATTGGCAGATAAACTTGGAGAGGATACGACGTACGTCTTACCCAGGATGGGGCTCTTACCCTCATGTGCTCCTGAAACATGTCTCGTATCTCACTTATTGACGGGAAAATGCTGACCTCAGATTCTCGAATAGGCCAACTGTGGTTCAGACCCCAGTACCAGCGCTGGAAGAAGCCGCCCAAGCAGCACCACGCAACGTCCGACGCCGATTGGAGCCCAATATTGGAAATTTTAGCTGCTCAGGAACTGGCGGAACATCCAACACCCGGAGAGACTCGCCCATGATCGACGCCGCGACTCGTCAATTGGGCGTTGGGTGGAACATGATGAGTCGAAGTCCCGAGGAACTGGCAACTGCACGAGGCACGACTAAGTTCATAGACAGGCATTTTCCAGTATCAAATCCTGAAATGATTGCACAAAACAGGAGCCAGGACTCTCAATTCGTGAAAGCCGTTGACGGTTTCTACCTTTTCCAGGACAGAACGAGGTCGGCGCGTCTGCTCTCCACAGAAATCGAGGACGCTATGGCAAGGCTTAGAAAGAGTCCAATCGACTTCATGGGTGCAGAGCCTTTAGTCTGGGCGGAGAGTTCGGGTACCACCCGGAACAACGGAAGCGAGGCCTTGGACGTCAACGAGCCTCTCGGCTTGATGGACACACAGCCTTTAATTCACGCAGACGCTTTGGGTCCCAACCATATCAGCGGGAACGAGGCAACTCCATTCGGCGTCCTAGGGAAGCAACCTGTACCTCACGCAGAGGGTTCGGGTGCTGCCCACTTCAGTTTCAGCGCGGCCTCTGACCTACACCCTCGGACTGCTTCAGATGCCAGCCATGTCGACGGGAGTAAGGTCCGCCCTGAAGTCCGGAAGGGCTCAGATGCAGGCCGTCTCTCAAATACGAGCCGGCTCAATCTTGACAACTGGGAAGACGAAGACACTATCCAGGAAACAGAGGGGGGGAGAGAAGCGAGTGAGGAGGTGGCTGGAGCGATGGAAATGGACGAATAAGGGTCTACATCCCACGGAATCTGATAACGATTGAACGGTTTCTTTGCACAAATAGTGCTCAAAAGGCGCGACTTGCTCGTGCATTCATGCTGATGGAATGGAAAAGACCAATGCTTTGTCATGTGCTCTGCTTGTCAGCTTCAGGAAATCGGCGTTCTGAGGGGCAACAAACCATTGATAGTCAGTTGCTGTTATGAAACATTGTATTTGTGCATGAATACTTAAATACAGTATTCATCCTCGCTTTCTCGGTCTATCAAACATGTCCAAGATAACAATGTAGGAAAATGCAGATTTGACATCGCCGCTGACGCCCAACGCGATCGACCCCTCCGCAAACCGTTCCACCTCTCGTCCAATCAACATCCCAGCCCACCAATCATACCATTCTACCCCGTCTTCAAAGCAGGCAACACAGCCCTCATCCCCGGCCCTCATCCCCGGCTCTGCATCTGTCATCGGCCTCACCGTCGCCAAAATCTGCCATAAGCACGGCATGAACCTCGCCCTCGTCGACTGCAACAACGAAGGTCTTTCCGCCGCCCGCCCTGTACTCAAAAATGGCGGCATATTGCAAACGTGTTCCATGGATGTCAGTAAGATTGATGAGTGGAGCCATCTGAGGGCGATAGTCGAGATGGATTATGGGCAGATCAGCTCATCAATGCTGAATGTGGGGATCGGATTGAAGAGTGGAAGGGAGGGTGTGGAATATTGTCATACAGTCTACAGTCGTGCAGACTTCGTAGACATGGATAGCGCTGATTGTGAGCAAGATTATGGACACGAATCTGTTCAGCGTCATTCACGGCATCTCCACCTCCCTGCCCACCCTCCGAACCCACATCCACCCCCACCTCAACTGTTATAACAGGCTCGAAGCAGGGTATCACCAACCCGCCTGGAAATCCGGCATATAACGCTTCGAAAGCCGCAGTAAAGACGTTTGCGGAGCATTGAAGCTATGACTTGAGAGAGCTACGCCTATGAGTGTGCATTTGCTTGTGCCTGGATGGACTTTCACAGGCTTAAGGGGTGGGGGAAAGACGAAAGAAAAACCCTAGGACGCGTGGGCGCCTGAGCAGGTAGCGGAGTATGTGGCGAAGAAGGTGGGAGAGCAGAAGGTCCATATTAAAACCTACGAATCGAGAAAGAGCTGATGAACAAAGCTTCTTAAACCCAGAGCGAGTTTACAAGTCTCACGAGATCATTGTGCGCCCCATGGAGAAATTCCATGTCGATAGAGGAGGGTTCGAGCCAAAAAATCCGCAGAGGCTAAGTGAAGAGCTCTTGTGACACTGACGGTTTCTTGAGCTCAGCCGTACCACGGAACCACTCACACAGCTCGTGAAGCCTGCAGATGAATTAAACCTAGTAACGTCTAACTCTGATGTCATGAGTATCCAGTTAAGTAATTCCAAATTCCATAGCGCTTCTCCGCAAATGTCAAAATCTCCTCATCCCTTTTCGCACTTTAGGGTTTACCGTAACGTTTACAGCACATCGAATTCGACCATTAGCATCCAGCTTCGGCCTTTTTTGCCGCTGCAAGATCTCAACCAGGGCATCAATCCTTCGGCCCGATTCGTATTTTTGGTCCCGACCTTCCGTTCTTTCAGACTTCATATGGTCGCTGTACTAATGCTGGACGACAACAAGTTCTGCACCTTCTGCACGATTTTGTCATCGACCCTCGGCTCACGTGAGCTCTCGCTGGCGCAATGACCTCAAAACAAGCGAGGCATACGCAAATTCCTGCCCCTGTCCCTCCTCTTACACTGTGTGATCCTGCCCATCCATCCCTAGCACTTGAATAGGCTCTTTCCAGGAGCAGCTAGCTTTTCACTTAGCTATCTAGGCATAGGAGCGGCACTAGCCCTTTGATTGAACGCCTTCGCAAGATGCTGACTTGCGAGGTCTGGCGGAGTACTCGAGAGTAGCAAGAGATCGATCTCGACAATACTTTCTGAATGATGCATAATTAGTGAGATCGTACTTGCGATCTTGCCCTGATCAATTCAACTTCGAGATTGATTATCACTTCAGAAGGCGACCTAGACCAAGCCGAATATGCACGTCCAAGCTGACACTCCCTACTTAAGAACTGACATTGGGTGGTTTCCTCTGGTCAAAGCGCCTCGATCGAGGAACCATTGCCAACAGATCGTCTATACACTAAGCCAAGCTCAACTGGGACGCAAGACTCGAAAGGCGTCAGTGGGCAGAACCCTCCTCAATTGCGAAGCACCCGCTACTTATTATAAGCTCATGCACTGCCCATTTCCCTGAGATCACGTTCTTTTCTCTTGAAATACAACGCAGAACAGACAAGCAGTATTTTTTACCATTATTTAGTCCAGATATCTTCAACGCTAGATCATTCCCTCGTTCTGGAGGAGAACCTCTCACTTGATCCTTTGCCGCACCAGGATCCAACCGCGACGTCACCTACAATTCTCATCGTTGGAGGTGGCGTGACAGGCCTCATCAATGCCTGGGTTCTACTGGACCGAGGTTATCATGTCACAGTGGTCGCTCAACGGTGGGCTTCTTTCACGGATGAGCAACGTCTGACCTCACAAATTGCGGGAGCTCTATGGGAATTTCCTCCAGCAGTATGTGGACAGCATACCGACGCAATCTCTTTGAATAATTACAAACGATGGTGCATGGTGGCCTATTAAATCTGGGATGCGATAGCGTCCGATCATAATCGAGCTGCTCTTTCCGGAGTGCAGATGAAGCGCTCCAATTTCTTCTTCCTCGACCTATCGAGAAGGATTCTGCTCAACTTACGAAAATGCGAGAGATCGAGAACAGCGGCGTCCTTGGCTTCGGTCGCGCTCCAAATTTGATCCAGAAGCAAGGCATCGATCCCCGTTACGGAGCGGTCGACGCCTACGAGCATCTGGCTCCCATAATTGATACTGACCGCGCGATGGAGTGGCTGATGGTGCTAGTCCAGAGCAAAAGGGCTAAATTCGTCACCGAGACTATTCACGGAGACCTCTATAACCAGGAGGACGAGCTCCGAGAGCGCTTTGGAGCTGATGTTATCATCAACGCTACCGGTCTCTCTGGCTCAGAGCTAGCCGGCGATCGAACGTGCTTTCCTTTACGAGGAGCCCTGATCAGGATCATCAATGACGGCACAGATTTCCCAAAGGTCGAAAGCTCATTGGCAATTACAGCTCATGCCGCACACGACAACGAGATCGTTTTCATTGTCCTAAGAAACGATAACATTCTGCTACTCGGCGGCATTGCCCAACCCTGTGAGTGGAATCTGGACCTCAAGCTAGATTCGCCCGAGATCCAACGTATGCGAGCACGTTGTGAGAACTTCCTTCCGGGCCTGAAGAATGGACGTGTCGACCTGACTATCCTTTGGCACAAGGTTTAAGGCCGGCCAGAGAACGCAATGTGCGAGTAGAGAGGGAGCTCAGGCGGCATTGTATTACTGTCAATGGACAGGACAGGCTGGAGCCTAGTCGTATTGTGCATTCCTATGGCCAAGATGGAGCTGGGTGGAGTCTGTCCTTTGGGTGTGCCGAGGACGTCGCCTCGTTGGTTGAGGATGCCTTGCATAATCTTCCGGCAGAAGCTATGGCCATGACTGAGCGCCTTGATGTTGAGGATGTTCATGTACCACCGGCCCAGCTGAACCAGTCTCCCCGCGCCCTTCCAGAAATTAGAGCGAAGCTTTGATGAGATGGGTAGCGTCGATAACTTCGCAAACCTTGAGTAATTTCATTCAAAAGTATGAGAGCCCTCGAATCCAAGGTTTCGGCAAGATGGCTGAAAACGCCCTGGCTTCTGCCTTCGTGTATCCTTGAAGCCGAAGTCGAAATTAGGTCATAGTTGCACAGGTCACAGAAGTTGTGTAGGTCACGAGCGCTGTAGCTTACGATTACTAAAGCTCCGTTGCTTCAAATTTGAGTTTCAACTTTTACCACTCAGTCCCTCCCTCCCTCTACCGTACCACTTCGTCAGGCTTGCATGTAATTTGGAAACAGGACTTTCGGCGAAGGAGGACTGTCGATCCGAGTCGCTAGGTCACTATAGATTTCGGAATATCTGGCGCGAGCGTCTCCTTTTACGTAAACTAACGATTATTCGCACTGAGCTTCACAAGCTTTGTTCCTCAGCGACTTTTCAGTTCGTGGTAGCAACGAACAACGATGTGACGGAGGAGAGAGATACTGTAAGAAGAGGATGCTGTGGACGGTCGGGGATACTGTTGAGGAGAAACCGCGTTGAGTAGATGGAGGGAGGGCTGCAAAGACGATGCAAAGGCGTGCATGGCTAAGCAGAAGGTATGAGAAACGACAATGGAGAGTTTTTGATTCTTGTAGATATACAAGCTATCAAAGCTTTTGCACAAGCCAAGCAGCCTCCACGATCAAGCTACCCCACATCTCTTCTTCTCTTTCCCTCGCTACTTTCAGCCTTTCTAGCAGTCTCTGATGCCTCTTCGACAGGCCTCGCGAACGCATCGTCAATCCCCGTCCACCCCCTCATCATCGTCTGCACGCCTACCGGCAACACTCCCAACCAAGCAATCCAGCTCGCATACGCTGGTTCACTAATCACGCCTCCCTCTCCTCTATCAATCATCTCCACAATCCTGACCGCTACCTCCCCAGCTCCAACCACGGGGCCGAAGAAATTTCTCCACCAGCCCCTCAGCTTCACGTTGCCAAACAATTGCGTATCTAATTGCCCGGGAGCGACCAGGATGGTCTTTATCTGGGGCGCAGTAGATGCGAGTTCGGCGGACAGAGAGGCGTGGTAGGCAAGAAGAGCGGCTTTGGAGGCCGTATAGGCTGAGAGATGGGAGGCGCCGAGATAGGCGAGGACAGAAGAGATGGTTACCAGTGTTCCACCACAAGGGCGCTCCAATAGGGACGACAAGAAAAGGCTTGTCAAATGGTAGTGGGAGAGCGTATTGACCCTGAAGGTCCTCTCGACATCCTCTATCGTCTGCTCTAGGAAAGGTTTCCCGTCCACCATCGCGGCGTTATTGATGAGGATTGTAGGCGTGCCCATGTCGCGGACTACATTCTTCCAGACGTTTTCAACCTGCTCGTAGTTGCCAACATTGCAAGCATAGTATTTCACGCCTTCCTTCTCTTCTCCATCTTGAAAGCGTGTACCATCCACGGCAACGTCTAGTACGGCGACACCCACCCCCTTCAGTGCAAAAATCTCAGCAAGACACCCTCCTAGCCCGTCTACCCCTCCAGTAATCACCACGAGTTCATGTTCCCAGTCTATTTCCCTTGGAACGCCGTAGGCTAAGCGCCTATTCCAGACCCCTAGTATGCGGTACAGAGAGACGGAGACTGCAAAGGCGCAAGTGAGGATGAATGACGACGAATCGTATGGAGCAGCGAGAGCGCGGAGGCAGAGAGGTAGGAGAGCTGCAAGGAAGGGATGGAATAGGGTCCGGCTTAGGACAAGGACGAGGAGGTCAAGGGTTAGTTGGCTATGCCATGGGCGTGGAGGGGAGGAGAGCGAGGTCTTGAGAGTGGTTTTATGGATGGCGGGGGAGGGCTCGTGGCCATTGGGCATTGCCAATTACGGGAGGAAGTGGACTCCTTTGGAGAATCTGAATACGTGGAAAGAGAGTCGATTTGCTCCGACCAACAATTCCACCCTCTCTAGCGCCTCCGCGATTCCGCTCCACCCCTGTCGATAGCCTTGCAGGTGGGAATTTTGTGCCATCAATCTCTATCATCTGCTCGTTGCGCCGTTTTTTTATATCGATTGGCACCTTTTCCATTGGTACAAGACTACGCGCCCCATCATGATAGACAGTGTCAATGGTTTGAGGTCTTGAATGAGTAAGATTCCGCGTTTGTTCAAGTCTCGTCGTTTCTGTGCGACACATATTTTCAGATTCCTGTGTCCAGCTGTCACCACACGCTACTCGATCACTTGCCATCGTCGGAGCCTCGGTCTTCTTGGACATCTCCCATCCTCAAATTCAAAGTCTCGCAATATGGCATCTGCACACGCCTCTGGACGACATTCTCCACCCTCATCACTAGAGCCATTCTTGGTCCGCTTCTACGATGAGAACACCCTCGCCAGAGATTCCCGCAGGCGAAACCTTCATGATATCCTCGCATTTGACGACGATGAGCTAGAGTATCACCATGACTACATCCAGATCCTTTTCCCACTACCCGAAGGCTCACCATTCAATCCTTCAGCTCCAATTATTGACCTGGCAACTTTCAACGCTTTTCGGTCCCGAAAAGACTTACGAAATCAAGTTCGTACTTCGTTTACACGCATGCTTAATTTCTATGGATTTGCCATAGACAGTGATGATAGGGTGGTGACACCAGCCAAGAACTGGAACAAGGCTTCGAAGAATTGGGTCAAGCGATTCAATCACAATCACCTCCGCCTCACTCGCATTATCCGGTCACTTCGCGTTCTTGGTCTTGAGGTCGAGGCACAATTGTTCTTTCAAGCTTTGGTGGAAGTCTACGAGAAAACGGGCAAGATCGGTGAGACGTCGTTAAGGTTTTGGAAGAGGGCTACGGAGAGACCGCTGTATCTTGCACCGGATGATGAGGAGGATACGGGAATGGGAATTGGCTTTTTGTACGAGTTCGAAGCAAGCAAAAGTAATGCCGAGCAGAAGTTCATGGAGAACGAGGACGATAACGAAGAGGAATGGGAGGGTATTAAGGATGATGATCAGCCGGCAGCGGTGGATGACCAACCCACCAACGATCACGATGCGAACATAGAGGTGGAGTCCGAGCAGGACAATGTAAAGGAATGAAGCCCCCTGGTCTGATACCAGCCGCCTAGCTGGTGACAGCCTAGTACTTCAGAACGTCGTTGCGAAGGACGCGTAAGTCTCCTCACACTGATCTGAACGATCCAGCAGCGCTCATGGTCTTGTCCTAGGTATAAGATCAAACGACTTGAGTAGAGGGCACTGCTAGCTTTCCTGGAGCCATTGCATGCTACGGGCATACCGCCAGCAAGCTGGAGGCGATATTTAGAGCATAATGTTAGACATGGTTGAAATTGTACTTACAAACTACATAGCAGTCACAGAGCAGCCAATGAAGTAGGTGAACAAAATTGCCATGAACACGTGAAACCTGTTTGATGGCCTCGATGAGATCATCGCATGTCGTTCGTGCAACATATGAATAGTAAAGCGACCGAGATTAGGCATGAGTTACTTTAGACCTACGCATTTCCCCTAAGCAAAATAGAATGGAGACGTCTTTGCAGACGACAAAATGAGTTACTTTATACTGAGTGCATGGAGACAATCGATACACTGGTCAACCTACGTGGCACCAACAGTCAAAACTAGACCATAGGTACGTCGTGTTCCAACACTAAAGGTACATTGGAGTGGAGTATCAAGTGATGTTTGATCAATGGACATGTGAATATCTACTGACTAACTCTCTTCTTCGAAGCACTGCTCAAGGCAGAAACAACAATGAAAAGAATCCTCTAAAGGTGAGGTGGACCAACAAAAATTGCGCGAATGAGGTACCCGAAGGTAACTCAATGCCTTTCGCCTCCGCGATGTGCAATGCAGGGCTCAAAACATAGTCGAAGGCCTTCATGATCGCCCAGACTCCCACAAGGTAAGTATGAAGAGAAAAGAAAAAGAAGAGGAGTGGAAGGGATGATTGAGTGTTTATATACTCGAGGAGTTGCGCTAGTGGGAGCTAAGGAATCACATTTGCGACCCAGCTTTCGGCTTTTAGAAGGCCCTAAGCCTCTAAATAAACCCTATAGAGAAGAGTTTATATTAAAACTCTCCGTTCAATACCTTATCGATAGGACCTAGCTTAGTACTCGTAGAGAAGAATATTAAAAATTAATAAATAATAATCTTTATATAAATAATTAAATATAACTAGATAAATTCGATAAATTTAATTAATAATTTAATAAATATTTATATTTATAATTTATAATTAAAAGTTTTAAAAGAAGTTAAATACGAAGTTTTTATTTATTAAAAAATATATTATTTATATAATAAAAAGAAATCGTATTTATTTATTTATTTATATTTTTCTTTTATCGAGTAATCGAGCGCCTATTTATTTATTAACTCGTAGGATATATCGAGTAATAAACGAGTTTTGAGTTTTTTAAATTTATTAAATTTATTAAAATTTAAAGTAAATTATAATCGTAATAATATTTTTTTCTTTTAACTTTTTTTATTTTTAAAGATAAATTTATATCTTTTTATTAAATTAAATAACGTATTAATTTTAAGAATAAATTATTTTAAAGAATTTTATAACTATAATTACTTATATTTATTATATTATATAATAAACCGAGTATCGACTTTTATCGTTATCGAAGAAATACGGCGAATATATTAAAATTAGAAAAAAATACGAACTACCGGAGTTTATTATTAATTTTATAAATATAAATAAAATATTAAAACGCCTAGAACGCGAGGAGGAAGAAACCGAGATTATATAAAAAATAGCGAACGAAGTTATTTAGTTAAAATATACGAAACTAAGAAGACTTCGCTAATTAAAGAAGATTTTAAAGAAGTATAAATAAAAGATATTTAATAAAGGTCTTTCCGATATAAAGGAATTAAAGCATTTATAAAAATTCAAGAAACTCGGAGAAATAAAGCGCGCCTTTATTAATATTTATTATTTTAATAATATTTTCTCTTTTAAACCTCTCTCGTTTAAGATCTTCGATTAATTTTCTTTAAAAAATATCTCTAAAACCCTTATAAGAGTTTTTAGTAATTAATAGAATTAATAAATAATTCCTAAATATTCTTTAACTCGTTATAACTCTTCTATTAAATAAAGTAGTTTTATTTTTATTATTCTAGGATTCTTTTAACCTCGAATTCCGTTTCTTTTTTAATATAAAAATAAATAGAGTTCGATAACTCTAGTAAAGAGATATGAAATATCGAGTATATTTGTCACGGGGTAGACTCTAGCATGAGTGTTACCAGGCTGAGCCTCGGTACTTCCATAATAGAACTAGCGCCTTGGCTGGATTCTGGTATATTAGGGCCAAATCCTCTATAGATAATCAATATCTTTTACACTACTAATATTTTTACTACTAAAGTAACTATACCTTGACAATATTTTAACGTCGGCCGGAAGATTTAATTTATAATTAATTAGTTCTTTATACTTTTTTATCGAAAATTATTCGATTTTAATATAATTTAGTTTCTTATTTAGTTTTTTATTTTTTACGTTTTTTATTAAGAGATATAATTTATTCCTCTCTTTTAATTAAGAATACTTTTTTCGATAATTATTAACTCTTACCTTCGTCCGAGTATTTATTAATTTAACTTAGGTTTATATATTAATTTTATATATTAAGATTTTTTAAACGTTTAATCTACTTTTAAATTCTAGGAATATATTTATATATTTCCTATAATTAGTAAAAAATAGTATAAATTTAATTATATTAAACTAGTTATTATTAAACGTTAATTAAATTATTAATAAAAATCTTATTTAATAATTTTACTTTTTATTAACGTAATATTTTAAATATATTTTTATTATTTAATCTATTCGTTTAATTTAGTTATCCGTCTAAGAGTAATATATAATTAACTTTTATAATTTAATTTTAATAAGGCCGACGAGTATTCGTTAATAATTAAAAATATACTATTCGTCTCGGTTAGAGATAATTAATTTTAGGATATTATAATCTCGAATTAATTAATCTAATAATATAAAAGTAATTTATTCTACTTTATATATTTTCTTTATTAATATTATTATAGTATATTTATTAAATTTATTATAAATAATTATAATAGAATTAAAGATTTATATTATAATAAAGTCCTTTAACTTCGGTAATTTAATAACGAAGTTTATAATAATATCGTTTTATAATATATTCGATATTAGGGCGAATTAAGAGTTATTTAATTATATTTAATATACTTTATAGACTTATTCTACTAGTATTCGATATATTTCTTAATATATTTCTCGATATACGATTATAATCCTAGTACGTCGTATTCTCTACGGATTAATTTTATAATTTTAGTAATTTTAGGGTATTCTTAAACTAGATTATTATAATAATCGCGGATAATTTCGTTAAAATAGATTTTAAGAAAATGAATTTTCTTATTAAATTTTAATAATTTAACTTTTTATTATTAATTTCTTAATATTTTAATTAAAGTATTATTTATATACTCTTCCTAGATATTATTAATAATCTCGGAAATAGAGATATATAGTATCGCTATAGTTATTTTACTAATATTACGTCGGTAAAATAAAAAATAACTCGATTATAGTTTAGAGCGCTCGACGGGCGCCCTAGAAACTTTAAATATAATATTTATCTACCGACTCGATAAAGACCTAAGATATATAGTTAAGAGGCCTAGAGTTATTTAAATATATATCGAGTAAATTTAAAATAACTATTAACGAGCGCTAAATTAGAGATATATTATTAATTTTAACCCCCGTTTATAACCTCTATTTATAACTATAACTCTATTCTATTAATAATTATAGTATATTCTATTTATAGTTATAATTTTATTATTATTATATTTTTATAATTATTATTATCGTACCCCTAAATCCCTAATATATATTTTAATATATAGTTTATATATTACCTCTATAAGAATTTCGCTTAAATCGATTAATTCCGGGGATTAAAATTTACTAGTATTTAAAATAATTCTAGAGGGTTACTATCGTCGATAAAAGTAATTATAAAATATTAAGATTTTTTAAAATTTTAGGCTTTAAATTACGTAATTTTCTAAAGTTAAAGCCCCTGAAGTTTTAAATTTAAATCACGCTCGTCGGGAGCCCGATACTTATTTTATAACGGCCTCGGGCGCTCGTCGAGTACTAGTCGAGCGCTAAACTACTCGGTAGGTACTCGGCGAGCGCTCGACGTAGCCGCTCGAGCGCTCCGAGCCTACCTCGGGCGCTCGAGGTAGTACGCTTAGGCCCCGAGCCGCTAGAACCGGTTTTCGATTTACCGACGTAGCGATTAATCTCGTTATTAAATAAGGATTAATTATATTATTATATTTTTTCTCTTTATATAGTCTTCTCGCCTATTAAATATATTAATATAATCGTTATCTTTTCCTAAAATATAAAAGATATTGAATTTATATTATTTAATCTATCTCCGATTTAACTATTTAATAATAATAAAGTTAAGAAGGTTTTTATAATCTATAAATATAATAAGATTTAAATAGTTTTTTATATATACTCTTTATTACTCTAGTATTAATACTACTACTAGTAATTCTTTATTATAAATATTATAATTTTATTCTATTAATAATATCTTTCGCGAATAATATACGATTAAATATTATTTATTATCTTTTTATTAAAATATATAAACTCTTATTATAAAATTTAAAATATAAATTATAATTCGAGTTAATTTATTACTTTAAAAAAATATTATATCGGCGGCTTTTTATAAACCTCTTTAAATATATCGAAAGATTATTATTATTCTTTTCTTTATTAGATTTTTTTTTATAATATCCGTTAGTAATAAAGTTTTCTTAAAATAGTTTTTAAGAAATCTTTTATTAAAGTTCGTAAATCCTAAGAAACTCTATATTATTTTAATATTATATAATATAAATTATTCTTCGATACTTTTAATTTTTTAGAGTTTATATAAATACCTTTAATACTAATTATAAATCTAAGAAATTCGATTAATTCTTTATAAAACTTATACTTCTTTAGTTTAAAGAGAAGCCTAGTTAGTAATAAATAAATTAGGATATTCTATATATATTCTATATATTCTTCCTTATTAGTAGAGTAAATTAAAATATTATAGAGGTATATAATCACCGTTATATCTAGGTATATTTATATAATATTATTTATTAGTATTTAGTAGGTCGCTAGTACGTTAGTAAATCTAAAGAATATTATTAAATATTCGTATAATCGTATTTAATTCTAAAGGTAGTTTTCTACTTCTCGTCTTTTTTTATTCGAATTAGCTTATACGCGCCTCGAAGGTCTAATTATATAAAGATTTTTATTATTATAATCGATTTTATAACTCGTTAATATTTAATAAAGAGTATCGATTCTTTACTATAATATCGTTTAATATTCGATAGTCTATATATAATTATAAACTTCTATCCTTCTTTATTATAAAGAGAATTAAATGATTTATTAATAATTTAGATTCTCGAATAAATTCTTTTTTAAGATTCTTATCGATATACTCGCGAAGTACTTCGAGTTCGATTTTATAATCTTATAGTTAATATTTAAATAATACTTTTATAATTATCTCTTTTTAAAAGAGATACTCCTATTATTAATATTATCTAGAGATATTAGGAGGTTCGTCTTTATTTTTAGAAACTTTAATTTATTCGCCCTACTAATTTCTTTAATTAATATATATCGAGTCGGATTATTATACGAGGTTATTTTTTATCGAAGATAAAGTATTATAGACTTCGACTAGATTATAATTTAACTTCTTATTTATAATTATCCTTTATAAATATATAAATATTATATTAACGACGTCTTTAATATATAGAAATATAAATACTCCTATTTATTTATTAATTATTAGATTATATTTTTTTAACTAAAGTATTTTTGAAATAATATAATAAATAGTTATTTTAATTATATCGAAAGTAACTTCCTTATAATAACGTTAATTAATAATTAATAACGGGAATATTTTCTTATTAATTTTTCCTATTAATATTTTTAACCCGTTAGTTAATTAAAGTTCGTATTATTTCTTTTTTCCTCGAGTTAGTAGGCTAGTTACTTAAATTATTATTCGAGATACGAAGTTATTAATCGCTTTTAAATCTATTATTACAATAACTTTATATCCGTTAACTTTTATCGGTATTCGTATATATATATTATATTAAACTAAATATATATATTATTTTAAAGTTAATATATTAATCTTTTAATATTTCTCTTTAATAGAAAGAACTAGTCTTTTCCTAACGAAAATAAGAATCCGTAATACTTTTTAGATTTAAAATATCTTTTATATTCTTTAGTTAAATAATAATAATATTTATTTTAATTATAACTTTTTAATTCTTTATTATAACTCGTCTAGTTTTATAATTATAATTATTTATCTTTATTATAATCTAGGAAGATTTAGTTTTCTCTTTTTTTAATTAAATATTATAAGTAATTATTTTTAAAATAGTTATTTTATTAATTATAATTATATCCTAGTTTTATAATATACCTTCGCTCTCTTAAATTATCGTAATAATATTTATAATTTTTATTTATATACGTTAAATAATATATTTCCTAGTATCGTAGATAATGTTTATTATATATCGGTAAAGCGGGAGACCGCACGAGAAAATCGAGGTACTAAATGCGCCTTTTACTACTTTAGGCGGAAAAATAATAAAAAGAGAACGTTAATTAAAAAAAAAAAAAAAAAAAAAAATTTAAATAAAAATCCTAAAAATAGTAACTTCGGATTTAAGATTTTAAATCCGTGATTTTCTACTAGCGCCGGGTAGCTCGCTAAGGCTATATAGAGCGCTATAACTACGCTAATTTAATTTAGATTTTAAATTA